>ERZ808041.115-NODE-115-length-95785-cov-6.548878_pt1 | contig 95785 bp, 85 predicted proteins | sample MGYA00380192_ERZ808041 | MGnify/ENA primary metagenome ERZ808041 (study PRJEB31490, sample SAMN06133412) | mouse gut metagenome | isolation source: Z1_1 | host: mice | place: China: Chengdu | collected 2015-05 ...
TCCTGCGAAATCCCGCCTCGTTGCGGCGAAAAATCTCTCGCAAATCGCTCTTGCCGATTTATTCAGAGGTTCCTTAAGAACAGATTCACCGAGCCAACCGCCTTCCGTCAGCGCGGGTGTACTTATATTATACACCCCGGGGCGCTTTGTCAAGGACAAAGCGCTCCGGCGCTGTCTTCGCCCCTCTTTTTCCGTCCCGCCAGCCAGGCCCGCAGCAGGTGGAGGGCCTCCGGGGACAGCAGCAGCAGGGCGGGCAGGTTCACCGCCGCCAGCAGGCCGTTGAACACGTCCACCAGCTGCCACACCACTGTCACGTCCCCCACCGCCCCCAGGATGATGAAGGCGGGGAAGGCCAGCTGGTAGGCCCACTGGGCCCACCGGGCGCGGGTGAGGGTCTCCACCCCCCGCCGCCCGTAGTACCCCGAGCCGATGAGGGAGGTGAAGGCGAATAGGATGAGGCTCACCGACACGATCCACTCCCCGGCCTCGCCGAACAGAGTGGCGAAGCCCGCCACCGTCAGCGGCGCGCCCAGCAGCGCCTGGGGCACCGCGCCGCCCTCTGCCAGAGGGAGCATCTGGACCGGGTCGTACACCCCGGAGGTGAGTATCACCAGCGCGGTCACGGTGCAGATGACCATGGTGGCGAAAAACACCTCGAAGATGCCCCACATGCCCTGCTCCGCCGGCTCGTCCACGTCGGCGCAGGCGTGGGCGATGGCGGACATGCCCACCCCCGCCTCGTTGGTGAACACCCCCCGGGCCACGCCGTACCGCAGGGCTGTCCCCATAGCGTAGCCCCCCGCCGCCGCCCGCGGGGCAAAGGCATAGGAGATAATCTGCTGGAATGCCCCCGGCACCGCCCGCCAGTTGGCGGCGACCACCGCCAGCCCGCCGCCTACAAACAGCAGGGCCATGGCGGGCACCAGCAGCTCGCACAGCCTGCCGATGCGCTTGATGCCGCCTGCCAGCACCAGGAAGGCGAGGACGGCCAGCACCACCCCCACGGCCACCGGGTTTACCCCGCCCGCGGCGGACAGCGCCGTGGCGATGGAGTTGGCCTGGGCCAGATTGCCCCCCGCCAGCGTCTCCGCGACGCAGAACAGGGCGAAAATCTTGGCCAGTCCCGGCAGCCGAAGCCCCCTTTCCATGTACTGCATGGGCCCGCCCCGCCAGCGGCCGTCGGGGTCCTTCTCCCGGTGGCGCACCGCCAGGATTTTTTCCCCGCACCCCGTCATCATCCCCAGCAGGGCGGACATCCACATCCAGAACACCGCCCCCGGCCCGCCGTAGGCGATGGCAGTGGCTACCCCGGCGATGGACCCGGTGCCGATGGTGGCGGCCAGGGCGGTGGATAGGGCCTGGAGCTGGGTCACCCCCCGGGGTTCTTTTTTGTCCCGTTTCCGGCGGAACAGGGACCCTATGGTGGCGCCCCACCAGGTGGGCAGCCCGAAAACCTGGAAGAACCCGGAGCCCAGGGAGTACCACAGCCCCACCACCAGGAACAGCGCCAGCAGCGGCCCGCCCCACAGAAAATCCCCCAGCGCCTGAAAAAAAGCCATGTCCACATTCCTCCTTACGGGAAGGTATGCGGACATGGCACAGGTTATGCGGCCTGGACGGTTACCCGTCCCAGGGATCGGCTTTCTCAGACGCTTTTTTGGGGGCTGCCCACTCCGGGCGCTTCCACAGCTTCAGCCGCCCGGCCTGGTTGGGCAGAAAGCCCATGCGGTGGAGGATGGGCAGCAGGGCGGCGAAGAGCGCCGCCAGCATGACGGTCTGTATGGGCAGCATGATGGCGTTCTTCGCCGCGCTCCCGGCCACAATGGCCCAGTAGCCCTTGCCGCCGGAATACCACAGCCAGGTGCCCAGCCCCCCTAAAAACACGTTTTGCAGGTTGGTGGCCAGTTTGGCCAGAAACACCCGCAGCACCGTCACCTCCGCCCGGTAGAGGAACAGGGCATAGGTGAACACCCCCAGCATGGTGGTGAGGATGTAGAAGGGATTGTACCCCTCGCTGGGGTCCATAAAATAGCCCACCGTGTCCTCCACAAAGCCGAACAGCAGGGCGTTCACCGGCCCCCCCACCAGGGCGCACAGGGCCCGGGCCAGAAAGCCCCAGCTCACCCGGATGTTGTTCACCACCGGCACGGATTTCAGATAACCCAGCGCCACGCAGGCGGCCACCATCAGGGCGGAGAACACCAGGGTGCGCAGCTTTTTGGAGTCCCGGACGGCGCACCGCCAGTAGGCCCGGGAGAAAGGCGTTTTGAAAATTTCCATGAAAAAAGACCTCCTTTTTCTTCGGCAGCACCCAAAACGGGTATGCCGCACAAAGGAAGCCGTAAAACGCGGTCCGCCATGCGGCAGCGGGATGCGGAACACGCACTGCGGGGGTGGCCCCCTTCGTCCGGCGGACAACTCCCCGTCCCGCCGGCACTTTTACACGCGCGCTCCTACTCTGCCTGTTGGGGATAGTTTACACCATTGGCGGGCAGATTGCAAGGGGAGATTTCGGGAAAGCGTGTCCTTTCTTAAAGGGAATTTAATCATTTTCCCACTTGCGGCTTAATCCACATGCTGATAACATGAGAAGCGTGGAGCCGTCGTGAGCAGCGCGGATGGACTGGAGCGAAGGCAAAAGCCCAGCCGCCGCAGAGCGGAGGCGGATTTTGCCTGAGTCGGAGGGCGCTGTGTGCCGGTGGCACACGTCCAGCGCCGACCGAGCCGAAGGCGAGACAGCCGCGCGCCGCGAACAGGCGGAACGTGACAACAGAGGGAGCAAGGGGGAATATGCCATGTACACGGTGCTCATCTGCGACGATGACAAGGACATCGTCTCGGCGCTGGAGATCTACCTCACCAGCGAGGGCTATAAAACGGTGTCCGCTTACAACGGGGAGGAGGCCGTCCGGGCGGTGAACGAGGGGAACATCGACCTGATTTTGATGGACATCATGATGCCACAGCTGGACGGCATCCGGGCCACCGCCCGCCTGCGGGAGTCCGGCGGCAATATCCCCATCATCCTGCTCACCGCCAAGAGCGAGGACACGGACAAGGTGCTGGGGCTGAACATCGGCGCGGACGACTATATCACCAAGCCCTTCAACCCCATCGAGGTGCTGGCCCGGGTGAAGAGCCAGCTGCGGCGGTACACCACCCTGGGAGGCAAAGCGGCGCCCCAGGAGGCGGACGGCGCCCTGCGCAACGGCTCCATTGTCATGGACGACGAGGCCAAGTCGGTGACGGTGGACGGCGAGCCGGTGAGCCTCACCCCCATTGAGTACAACATCCTGCGCCTGCTGATGAAGAATCTGGGCCGGGTGTACTCCACGGCCCAGATCTATGAGCAGGTGTGGAACGACCCCGCCCTGGGAAGCGAAAACACCGTGGCCGTCCACATCCGGCACCTGCGGGAGAAGATCGAGATCGACCCCGCCAACCCCCGGTATTTGAAGGTTGTGTGGGGCCTGGGCTATAAGATGGAGAAAATGCAATGAAGTGGCGGGAAAATTTAGCGGTGAAGGCCCTGGCCTTCACCGCAGCTGTGGCGGCCTTCACCGCCACAGCTATCATGGGCTGGTATCAGCTGGCCAATTTTGACGCGCTGTGGGGCGGCAGCTTTTACGGCTACGACGGGGAGCTGGGGGGCTACACCCGGACTTATCTGGTGCGGCAGGACTACTTTATGGTGCGTTATCTGGTGGATCTGAAGGACAAACAGGCGGCGGGGGAGGGGCTGGACCTGTCGGAAAAGCGGGCTATCGAGCGGTATGAGGCGGAGTTTGACGCCGGGGCCACCAACCTGCGCTGGCAGCTGCTGGACAAGGACGGCAAGGTGATCTACGGCAATACCCAGGAGGACAGCGCCCAGGCGGACGTGGCCTACGAGGTGGACTACCGCCGGGGCGGGAATCGGACCCAGAGCGTCAGCGCTGACTGGGGGTATTTTGACCCGGAATACCCATCCAGCGCCGTGAATGCCGGGGACTATACCAGTGTGTGCTATAGTTCCAGCTGGCGGGACCTGCTGCCTATATGGGTGGAGAGGCTGAACGAGCCGGATACGGAGGACGCAGGGCGGTACGAGGTGACGGACAGCAGTGGTGACCTTGTGGCCGTGGCGGAAGACCAGGTGCTGGCGGACGAGAACGGCGATACCAAGATCCTCCGGGTGACGGACGCAAACGGCGATCTGTACGTTTTTTATCCCACTATCCGAGCCTGCCTGGAGGCCAACCAGTTCGGCTATATCTTCGATCCCCACGGCCTGGAATGGGGACTGACCCCGGAGGCCGTCGCCGAGTCGGAGGCGAGAAACGCCAGCCTGATCCTGTGGGTGGACGACGCCCTCCGGGTGGACGACCAATACAGCAAGGCGGCCGCACAGCTGGCCCATTGGCAGGCGGACCGGGAGTGGTTCCTGGCGGGCACCATCGTGCTGGGAACGCTGGGCCTGCTGCTGACGGTGTACCTGTGCTGCGGCGCGGGCCACAAGCGGGAGGTGGAGGGGATCTACCTCAACTGGTTCCACCGCCTGCCCGGCGACATATTGCTTTGCGTGCTGTTTTTGGGCGGCGTGGGCTCGGTGGGGCTGGGGGTGGCCATTGTGGCCGACGCATATGGGGACGCGCCCATGTTCATGCAGCTCATCGGCGTGGGGCTGGGGGTGGCCGCGGCGGCGGCCATGGGCCTGGCGGCGCTGGTGACGGTGTGCGCCCGGGCCAAGGCCCACACCCTGCTGCGCGACACCTGGACCTGGAAGCTGTGCGCCTGGTGCTGGAAGCTGTTTTTGAGGCTTTGGGGCTGGGGCTGGGAGCTGTTTCGGACCGTGGGGCGGGCCGTCCGGGCCGTCCCCCTCATCTGGAAGGCGGTGATAGGCTGTATGGCGTACCCGATCTTCACATTGGCTACCATTCGGTGGGCCGCCGGCCCGTGGCTGCTGGGGACCTTCCTGGCGGCGGCCTACCTGTGCACCTGGGCCTACCAGTGGAAGCGCATCCGCCACGGTACCCAGGAGATCATCGGGGGCAACCCCAACTACCACATCGACACCAATCGGATGCTCCCCGATTTGAAGAGCCACGCCGACGAGCTGAATAATCTGGGCCACGCCATCTCCACGGCGGTGGACGAGCGGATGAAGAGCGAGCATTTCAAGGCGGAGCTCATCACCAACGTGTCCCACGACCTGAAAACGCCCCTGACCTCCATCATCAACTATGTGGACTTGCTGAAAAAGGTGGACATCGGCGACCCCAAGGCCCAGGAGTATATCGAAGTGCTGGACCGTAAGAGCCAGCGATTGAAAAAGCTCACCGAGGACCTGGTGGAGGCGTCCAAGGCGTCCACCGGCAACCTGACGGTGAACTGGGAGCGGCTGGACTGGGCCCAGCTCACCGACCAGGCCCTGGCCGAGACCGGAGAGCGGCTGGAGGCCCAAAAGCTGACGGTGGTGCGCTCCCTGCCCACAGAGCCCATGTGGGTGGAGGCGGACGGGCGGCACCTGTGGCGGGTGCTGGACAACCTGCTGACCAACTGCGCCAAGTACGCCCTTCCGGGCACCCGGGTGTACGTGGACCTGCGGCGCAGCGGGAATCAGGCGGTGCTGTCGGTGAAGAACATCTCCCGGGACCCGTTGGACATCCCGGCGGAGCGGCTCATGGAGCGGTTCGTCCGGGGGGACGAGTCCCGCAATGAGGCGGGCAGCGGCCTGGGGCTGTCCATCGCCCAGTCGCTGACCGAGCTTCAGCACGGGAGGTTTGAGATCAGCATCGACGGCGACCTGTTCAAGGCCATCGTCACCCTGCCCCTGGCGGGGGAGCGGCCGGAGGACCCTATCCAACTGATTTTGTCGTGACGCAAAGCGCCCCCGGCGGGGCTTCCGCCGGGGGCCTTTTTGCGCGCTACCGCTCCATCAGCTCCACCACCGTCCGGGCGTACAGCCGGGCGGCGGTGATGGCCTCCTGGAGGGTGTTGCCGTGGGTGCCCACCTCCACCAGAATGGTTCCGGTGGACAGGTGCTGGTTGAACCGGGTGGGCCGCAGCACCAGAGGCCGGGCCAGGGTGGACCACTTGTTGGCCAGGGCGGACTGGATGGACAGGGCCAGGGCCAGATTCACCTTCCAGTTGGGGTGGGCCTGGCCGGAGTTGTCGGTACCCAGCAGCATCATCACCTGGGCGCAGTCGTCCACCGTCCCCGCCACCACCTTGTAGATGGTGCCGTCGGTGTCCACCAGAGCGTCCCGATGGACGTCTAGCACCAGCACGATGGAGGGGTACTTTTTCAGGTTTTCCGCCACGCCCTGTACCGAGCGGTTGTAAGCGTCGTTGTAGCTGGGGTAGTCGTACAGGGTGGTGTCGTGGACCACGCCGATGCCCGCCGCCTCAAACACCGCCTTCATCTCCTCCCCCACCCGGACCATGTTCTGATTGGTGTCCAGGGTGCGGTGGTCGCCGCTGGGCTCGTATACGTCGGTTCCCGCCATGGTGTAGGACTCGGTGGCGTGGGAATGGTAGATGAGCACCTTGGGGCCCTCCCCGGCGGCGGACAGCTGGGGGGCGTTCTCGATGAGGATGGGGATATCTATGGTGTAATCCGTGTGGTTGTAGACGGACACGTTCCCCGACGTGACGTACTTGGCGGAGGACCCGGCCACCATGGTTTTGGGGATGATGCCCTCGGGGGCGCCAGCGGAGGGGGTGGGGGAGCCGCTGGGTTCCTCGTCCTCTCCCGGGGGGTCCAGCTCCAGCAGGTCGCCGGGCTCAGAGGAGGGTGGGGCGCTCTGCTTGGGCTCCGGGGAGGACAGCACGCCCCCCAGCAGGGAGGACTGGGCCAGCACCATCCTGTCCCATCGGGACAGGCCGTCCCCCCGCTCCTCCAGCCCCAGCTCCGCCGACAGCAGGGCCAGGGACACCTGGGCGCTGCCCGCCCACTCCCGGAGTTGGTCCAGGGCGGCGGCGGGGTCGCCCACCAGCCAGGCCAGCCACACCGCCAGCACGCCCACCAGCACCGCCGCCCCGGTCCGCAGCCCCCGGGCCCAGGGCCGGGTTGTCCTTTTCTTTCGCATACGCTTCACCTCCCTGCATCCTATGCGGCGGGGGTGAGAAATAGACGCTTGACAGGAACGGTTTCCCGAGTTATACTAAGTGGGAAAAGTATAACTGATAGGAGGAGTTGCCATGAAGCTGAAATTACCCAGGGATCAGTTCCTCTCCACCGTGCGGGTGGGAGACAAAGGCCAGATCGTCATCCCCAAGGAGGTGCGGGAGCTGTTTGAGATCGAGCCGGGGGACAACCTGCTGCTGATGGCGGACAAGAAAAAGGGCATCGCCATCGTGGCCTTCGACGGCATGATCGACTTTATGGACGAGTCCATCCGCCAGGCCCGGAAGGCACAGGAGGAGCAGAAGAAGGAGGGACAGAAGTGAACGCCATTGAAATTTTGGGCCTCACCAAGGAGTACGGGGGCCGCAGGGTGGTGGATAAGCTGGAGCTGTCCATCCCGGCAGGGGAGCTGTTCGCCCTGCTGGGGGTGAACGGGGCGGGGAAGTCCACGACGATCAAAATGCTGTCCTGCCTCACCGTCCCCACCGAGGGGGACGGGGCGCTGATGGGCCACAGCGTCACAAAAGACAGCCACAGGGCCAAGGAGATTTTAGCAGTCTCCCCCCAGGAGACGGCCATCGCCCCCAATCTCACGGTTGTGGAGAACCTGGAGCTGATGGCAGGGGTCTACGACCGGCCCAGGGAGCGGGTGGACCAGGTGGCGGAGCGGCTAGACCTGGCCCGGTGGGCCAAGGCCCGGGCCAGAACCCTGTCCGGCGGCTGGCAGCGGCGGCTGTCCATCGCCATGGCCCTGGTGTCCCAGCCGGAGGTGCTGTTTCTGGACGAGCCCACCCTGGGGCTGGACGTGCTGGCCCGCCGGGAGCTGTGGGGCGTCATCCGGGGGCTCAAGGGGCACACCACCACCATTTTGACCACCCACTACCTGGAGGAGGCGGAGGCCCTGGCCGACCGGGTGGGCGTGATGAACCAGGGCCGCCTCCGGGCGGTGGGGACGGCGGAGGAGCTGAAGGCCCTGGCGGGCTGCGGCAGCTTCGAGGACGCCTTTGTGGCCCTGGCGGGAGAGGGGGCGGCGTCATGAGGGTGCGGGCTTTCGCGAAACGGAACCTCAAGGAGCTGCTCCGGGACCCGCTGACTCTGTTTTTCGGGCTGGGCTTCCCCCTGGTGCTGCTGGTGCTGATGAACGTGATCCAGCGCAACGTCCCGGTGCACATATTCGAGCTGGAAACCCTGGCGCCGGGCATCGCCCTGTTCGGGCTGACCTTTTTGGCGCTGTTCTCCGGGCTGCTGCTGGCCAAGGACCGCTCCTCCGCCTTCCTGGCCCGGCTGGCGGCCTCCCCCATGACCGCCTCCGACTTTCTGCTGGGCTACCTGCTGCCCATGCTGCCCATGGCGGCGGGGCAGACCGTCATCTGCCTGGGGGCGGCGGTGGCCCTGGGCCTCCCCCTGAGCTGGAACCTGCCGGCGGTGGTCCTCTCCCTGATTCCTTCGGCCCTGCTGTTCATCGCCCTGGGCCTGCTGTGCGGCACCCTGTTCAACGACAGGCAGGTGGGGGGCATGTGCGGGGCCATCCTGACCAATGTGACCGCGTGGCTGGCGGGGATCTGGTTCGATCTGTCCCTGATCGGCGGGCCCTTCCAGGCCGTGGTCTATGCCCTCCCCTTCGTTCACGGCGTGGAAGGGGCCAAGGCCGCCCTGGCGGGGAACTGGGCCGCCCTGCCCGGGCACCTGCTGTGGGTGTCCGTCTGGGCGGCGGCGGTGCTGGCGCTGGCCGTGGGGCTGTTCCGGCGGCGGCTGGTGGAGCGGTAATTTAAATCGGCAGGGAACACATTCAGACTTGAAATTTCCTTTGGCCTGTGCTAGTATGAAGGTCACAAGCGGGAGAGCGAAAGCCTTGCTACAGGCGGGTTTGAGCCTCTCTCAAAGGAAAGGTGAGGTCTTATGGGTTTCTTTGGTATGCAGAAGGTGGACGCGCCGGCGGAGGTCCCGGCCGTTCCCCAGGATGAGCCGGTGAGCGCCCCCGCGCCCGCCCGGCCGGGCAGCACAGTCATCGCCCAGGGCATTACATTTACCGGTACCCTTCGGGGAGAGGGCGTGGTCCAGGTGGAGGGCGTCGTGGAGGGCGAGTTTGACATGGTGGGCGCGGTGATCGTGGCGGAGTCCGGCCTGATCCGGGGCCCCGTGGCGGCGGACGTAGTCCGGGTGGCGGGCCGGATAGAGGGCAACGTCCAGGCCCGGGAGCACATGCGGCTGGAGTCTTCCGGCAGCCTGGACGGCGACGTCAAGACCGCCTCCCTGGTGGTGGAGGACGGCGGTATTCTCAACGGCCGGTGCACCACCGTGAAGCCTCAGCCCGCCCTGGAACCCGATCTGGGGAAGGTTTCCGAAAGCAGCGCCCTGGAATTCGGCCCGGAGTTCGAGCTGGACGAGGAGAACTGAGGGGACGCTCCGCCTGAAAGACCGGGTTTCCACTGCCATTGATAGCGAAAGGCCGCGGCTGGTCAGCCGCGGCCTTTTGATATGGGGCGTTTCGGCCATCTGCAAACCGTGGATTGGGGCGCAAAACTTGATATAGGGATTGCTTTCCCCGCCCGCGGCGTGTATAATAATAAAATAATGTTTTAGCAACACGGGAGGAACCCTGCTATGAAAAATCTGCTCCAGCTTTTGGAGGACGACTCCACCCTGACCCGCGCCCAATTGGCGGCTATGACCGGCATGACGGAGGACCAGGTGTCGGCGGCGGTGGCGCAATATGAGAAGGACCGCATCATTCTGGGCTACAAAACCATTGTGGACTGGGACCGCACCCAGCAGGAGTCGGTGACCGCCCTCATCGAGGTGAGCGTCACCCCCCAGCGGGGGGAGGGCTTCGACCGGGTGGCCCAGCGCATCTACCAGTACGACGAGGTGGAGTCCCTCTACCTCATGTCCGGCGGGGCCTATGACATGACGGTGACCATCTCCGGGCGCACCTTGAAGGAGGTGGCCCAGTTTGTGGGGGAGAAGCTGGCCCCCATTGAGGGGGTCACCGGCACCGCCACCCACTTTATCCTGAAAAAGTACAAGGAAAAGCACCTGATCTTCCCCGTGCAGGAGGTCCAGGAGGAAAGGTTCGTGTTTGAATAATGGACTACAGCAAAGTTATGTGCCGGAGGGTGCAGGACATCCAGCCCTCCGGCATTCGGAAATACTTCGACCTGCTCCAGGGCATGGAGGGGGGCATCTCCCTGGGCATCGGGGAGCCCGACTTCCCTACCCCTTGGCACATCCGGGACGCGGGCATCTACTCCCTGGAAAAGGGCTTTACCAAGTACACCCCCAACGCGGGCCTCAGTGACCTGCGGGCCGCCATCTCCCGCTACTTGAAGCGCCGCTTTGACCTGGAGTACGCCCCCGTGGGCCAGATCCTGGTCACCGTGGGGGGCAGCGAGGGGCTGGACCTCACCTTCCGGGCCCTGCTGGAGCCGGGGGACGAGGTGATCATCCCCACCCCCTCCTTTGTGTGCTACGGTCCCCTGGTGTCCATGGCCCACGGTGTGCCTGTGCTGGTGGAGACCAAGGCGGAGCACGAGTTCCGTCTCACTCCCGGCGAGCTGCGGGCCGCCATCACCCCCCGCACCAAGGCGGTGGTGCTGCCCTTCCCCTGCAACCCCACCGGCGGCGTCATGGGCCGGGGGGACCTGGAGGCTCTGGCCAGCGTCCTGCGGGGCACCGATATTATGGTCGTCTCCGACGAGATCTACGCCGAGCTCACCTACGGCGGGCGGCATGTGTCCATGGCCAACCTGCCGGACATGTATGAGCGCACCGTGGTGGTCAACGGCTTCTCCAAGGCCTACTCCATGACGGGCTGGCGGCTGGGCTATGTGTGCGGCCCCAAGCCCCTGATCTCCGCCATGACCAAGCTCCACCAGTACGGCATCATGTCCGCCCCCACCACCAGCCAGTACGCCGCCATCGAGGCCCTGGACCACGGCGACGGCGATATCGACGCCATGCGGGAGGAGTACGACGGCCGCCGCCGGTTCCTGGTGGACGGCTTCCGCAAGCTGGGGCTGAGCTGCTTCGAGCCTCTGGGGGCCTTCTACACCTTCCCCTGCATCAAGTCCACCGGGCTCACCAGCGAGCAGTTCGCCGACCGTTTCCTGGCGGAGCAGAAGGTGGCGGTGATCCCAGGCCCCGCCTTCGGTCCCGGCGGGGAGGGATACGTCCGGGCCTGCTACGCCGCCTCCATGCGGGATCTGGCGGAGGCGCTGAACCGGCTGGAGAAGTTCTTGAACAGCCTGAAGGCCTGAGAGAAAGGAAGCGTTTTTATGAACATCGTCTGTTTGGATATGGAGGGCGTCCTGGTTCCTGAGATCTGGATTGCCTTCTCCCAGGCCAGCGGCATCCCCGAGCTCTCCCGCACCACCCGGGACGAGCCGGACTACGACAAGCTCATGGCCTACCGATTGGCCATTTTGAAGGAGCACGGTCTAGGGCTCAAGGAAATTCAGGCCACCATCGCCAAGATCGACCCCCTCCCCGGGGCGAAGGAGTTCCTGGACGAGCTGCGCACCCTCACCCAGGTAGTGATCCTCAGTGACACCTTTGAGCAGTTCGCCAAGCCCCTCATGGCCAAGCTGAATTGGCCCACCCTGTTCTGCAACACCCTGGAGACGGCCCCCAGCGGGGAGATCACCGGGTACAAAATGCGGTGCCCCAAGTCCAAGCTCACCACCGTGAAGGCCCTCCAGTCCTGCGGCTTTGAGACCATCGCCGCCGGGGACAGCTTCAACGACCTGGCCATGATCCAGGCGGGCAAGGCGGGTTTCCTGTTCAAGTCCACCCCCCAGATCAAGGCGGATTACCCCGATATCCCCGCCTTTGAGGAGTTCCCCGACCTGCTGGCCGCCATTAAGGCCGCGCTGTAAGGCATATTTTCCCTTGAAAAGAGGTTTTCGCCATGAAAGCTGATTTCACCAGCCTTCCCTTCCGTCCCGCCGACATCCTCCTGCCTCAAAACTGCGACTACGACAAGTGGTCGGTGGTGGCCTGCGACCAGTACACCTCCCAGCCTGAGTACTGGCAGCGGGTGGAGGAGCGGGTGGGCCGGGCCCCCTCCGCTCTGCGGCTCATCCTGCCCGAGAGCAGCCTGGACGGCCCCCAGGTGGAGATGGACATCATGGACATCAACTCCACCATGTCCCGGTACGTCCGGGAGGGGCGGTTCAAGACCCTGCCCGGAGCCATGGTCTACGTGGAGCGCACCCTGTTCAGCGGTAAGGTGCGCCGGGGGCTGGTAGGCATGGCAGACCTGGACGCCTATGACTACGAGCCGGGGTCCGACGTGCTCATCCGGGCCACGGAGGGGGTGGTCCACACCCGCATCCCGCCCAGGGTTGCGGTGCGGAAGAACGCCCCCGTCGAGCTGCCCCACGCCATGCTGCTGTGCGACGACCCCAAGCGCACGGTGATCGAGCCCCTGGCGGCCCAGACTGACTCCATGGAGCTGCTGTACGACTTCGACCTGATGGAGCAGGGGGGGCACGTAAAGGGCTGGCTGCTGACGGAGAAGCAGCTGGAGGGGGTGGCCGCCGCTCTGGCTGCCCTGGCGGACCCCGCCGCCTTTAACGCCAAATACGGCACGGAGGGCCAGCCCGTTATGCTCTTCGCCGTAGGGGACGGCAACCACTCCCTGGCCACCGCCAAGGAGTGCTATGAGCGGCAGAAGCGCTTTATGCCCCCCGAGAAGTGGGACGCTCTTCCTGCCCGCTTCGCCCTGTGCGAGCTGGTGAACCTCCACGATAACAGCCTGGAGTTTGAGCCCATCCACCGGGTGGTGTTTCACACCGACCCCCAGGCCCTGTTGGACGCCCTGGTGCGGGCCTATCCCGGCGCCCGCCGGAGCGCGGCCCGAGGGGGGGATGGAATGTCTCTGGGCTGGCTGTACGCCGGGGCGGAGGGCGTGGTCGCCCTGCCCGCCTCTGCCGCCCGCCTGCCCGTGGCGGCGCTGCAAAGCTTTTTGGACGGCTACCTCATGGACCACGAGGGCCGGGTGGACTATATCCACGGCGAGGCGGTGGCCCGGGAGTTCGCCGCCCGGCCCGGCAACATCGCCTTTCTCCTGCCCCCCATGGATAAGGAGGCGCTGTTCCCCACCGTCATCCACGACGGGGTGCTCCCCCGCAAGACCTTCTCCATGGGCGAGGCCCACGACAAGCGGTTCTATCTGGAGGCCCGGAAAATCCGATAAAAAGTCCCTCCCGGCTGGCCGGGAGGGCTTTTTTCTGTCACAGTCACATAATGCTGTCGTCGTAGTCGTCGTACTCGGCGGGCTGGAAGCACTTGTCCGCCCGCTTTTCCTCCACCTTGTCCACCACGGTGTCGATCAGGTCCATGATCTGGTCCCAGAAGGCCGCCACGGCGCACACCACGGCCGCCACCGCCATGGCGGCCGCCACGATTTTCAAAATGAATCCCACGGTTTTCTTCATTTCCATACCTCCTTGTCAGTCGGCGTCCCGGAGGGACGCGCACAGGTGGGCCACCACCGCGCAGGCTACCGCAGCCGCCGTCAGGGCGACCGCTGTGGTCCTCAAAATAAAGCTGGCAATTTTCATAGGCTGTCCCTCCTCGTGTAGATAGTATCAGTGTACACGATTTGGAGGAAAATTACAACATGTATTTTACGGGTCCCTGACAAAAAAACCGGCCTTGACAAACCGTGCCCTTTCGCCTATACTATTTGTCGATACAGGCAGAGAAGGGAAGCAGTACCCTTGGCATTCCGCGATCAGAGAGCGGCCGGCCGGTGCGAGGCCGCGGCGGAGGCAGGGGGAAGTGGTCCCGGAGCCCCGGTCCTGAACCTCAGTAGGGACCGGCGGGCCCTCCCGTTACAGAGGCAATGAGCGTCCCCGCCAGGGGAAATTCAGGTGGTACCGCGGACTTTTCCAGTTCGCCCTGAGCAAACAGCTTGGGGCGGGCTTTTTGTTTTGCGCGGGCAAGGCAAAACAGCGAGACCAGCGCCCCGAAAAGGAGTGTATTCAAAATGAGCAAAGAACTGCCCAAGGTCTACGAGCCCCAGGAGGTGGAGGGCCGCGTCTACAAAGCCTGGGAGGAGAACGGCTGCTTCCGGGGCGTCCGGGACCCCGAGAAAAAACCTTTCACCATCGTCATGCCGCCCCCCAACGTCACCGGTCAGCTCCACATCGGCCACGCCATGGACGACGCCATGCAGGACATGCTCATCCGCTACAAGCGGATGCAGGGCTACGCCGCCTTATACCTGCCCGGCACCGACCACGCGGGCATCGCCACCCAGATCAAGGTGGAAGAGGAGCTGCGGGAGAAGGAGGGCCTCACCCGCCACGACCTGGGCCGGGAGAAGTTCCTGGAGCGGGTGTGGGAGTGGAAGCACAAGTACGGCAACCGCATCGTGGAGCAGCAAAAGAAGCTGGGCGTGTCCTGCGACTGGGAGCGCTCCCGGTTCACCATGGACGAGGGGCTGTCCAAGGCGGTGCGCCACGTGTTCGTCTCCCTGTATGACAAGGGGCTGATCTACAAGGGCTCCCGCATCGTCAACTGGTGTCCCCACTGCGTCACCGCCCTGTCCGACGCCGAGGTGGAGTACCAGGACAAGCCCGGCCACCTGTGGCACATCAAATACCCCATCGTGGGGGAGCCGGGGCGGTATGTCATCGTGGCTACCACCCGGCCCGAGACCATGCTGGGGGACACCGGCGTGGCTGTCAACCCCGCCGACCAGCGGTATCAGGACATCGTCGGCAAGAAGTGCCTGCTGCCCCTGATGGACCGGGAGATCCCCATTGTGGCCGACGAGTACGTGGACCTGGAGTTCGGCACCGGCTGCGTGAAGATGACCCCCGCCCACGACCCCAATGACTTCGAGGTGGGCCTGCGGCACAACCTGGACACCATCCGGGTGCTGGACGACCACGGCGTGGTCAACGAGAACGGCGGCAAGTACCGGGGCCTGGACCGCTATGAGGCCCGGAAGGCGGTCGTCGCCGACCTGGAGGCCCTGGGCCTGCTGGAGAAGATCGAGGACCACCAGCATAACGTAGGCACCTGCTACCGCTGCCACAACGACGTGGAGCCCATCATCTCCGCCCAGTGGTTCGTCAAGATGGAGCCCCTGGCTAAGGAGGCCCTGCGGGTGGTCAACGAGGGGGAGACCAAATTCGTCCCCGACCGCTTCACCAAGACCTACACCAACTGGATGGAGAATGTCCACGACTGGTGCATCTCCCGCCAGCTGTGGTGGGGTCACCAGATCCCGGTGTGGTACTGCGCGGACTGCGGCAAGATGACCGTCGCCGAGGAGGACCCCGCGGAGTGCGTCCACTGCCGCTCTAAGAACATCCAGCGGGACCCGGACGTGCTGGACACCTGGTTCTCCTCCGCCCTTTGGCCCTTTTCCACCCTGGGCTGGCCGGAGGACACCGAGGACCTGCGGTATTTTTACCCCACCGATGTGCTGGTCACCGGCTACGACATTATCTTCTTCTGGGTGGCCCGGATGATCTTCTCCGGCTGTGAGCACACCGGCAAGCCTCCCTTCCACACGGTGCTGATCCACGGCCTGGTCCGGGATGACAAGGGCCGCAAGATGTCCAAGTCCCTGGGCAACGGCATCGACCCCCTGGAGATGGCGGAGAAGTACGGCGCCGACGCCCTGCGCTTCAATCTCATTACCGGCAACGCTCCCGGCAACGACACCCGCTTCTTCGTGGAGAAGTGCGAGGCCATGCGCAACTTCGCCAACAAGATCTGGAACGCCAGCCGGTTCGTCATGATGAATCTGACCATCGACCAGTGCGTTTTGCCCGATAAACTGGAGCAGGAGGACAAGTGGATCCTGTCCCGGCTGAACCGGGTGGTGAAAGAGGTCACCGAGAACATGGACGCCTATGAGCTGGGGGTGGCCTCCGCCAAGGTGTACGACTTCATCTGGAGCGACTACTGCGACTGGTATATTGAGCTGACCAAGGCCCGACTCCAGGGCGACGACGAAGCCGCCAAGATCCAGGCCCAGCAGGTGCTGGTGTACGTCCTCACCGAGACTCTCAAGCTTCTGCACCCCTTCATGCCGTTTATCACCGAGGAGATCTGGCAGGCCCTGCCCCACGCCCCCGGCATTGAGGGCGGCTTCCTGATGACGCAGAGCTGGCCGGTATACCGGGGCGAGCTGAACTTCCAGGAGGCGGAGAGCGCCATGGAGTCCATCATGGACGTAATTCGGACCATCCGCGCCCGCCGGGCGGAGATGAACGTGCCCCCCTCCAAAAAGGCGGCCCTCACCATCGTCACCGCCAAGGGAGAGGTGTTCAACGCGGGCAAGGGCTTCCTCACCCGGCTGGCCTGGGCCTCCTCCATCGAAGTGCGGCCGGACGAGCCGTCCGACCCCGCCGGGCTGGTGGCCGACGTGACCCACGACGCCAAGGTGTATATGCCCCTGGCGGAGCTGGTGGACATCGAGAAAGAGAAAGCCCGGCTCACCAAGGACCTGGGCAAGAAGCAGGGCGAGCTGAAGGGACTGGAGGGCAAGCTGTCCAACCCCGGCTTCCTGAACAAGGCCCCGGCTGAGGTGGTGGCCGCCGAAAAGGAGCGGGCGGAGAAGCTGAAAACGCTGATCGCCAAGATCGAGGAGCAGCTGAAATCAATGTAAGCAAAGTCACCGGCCACGTGTCGAGGCGTAGGCCCGCTCCCCCTGCGGGGACGACTCCGGCAGGACACGCGGAAGGACAAGGGTACCTCTCGCCCTCGTATGGACTGTCCCCACAGGGGAAGAGAGCCTTTGCCGAACAAATTGGCAATAATTTATAAATTTTTCCAATAAGCATTGCCTCTTCGGCAAATTGTGACCATCTGAATCTATTATAATGAGCGCGATACGGGAAATTCTCCCGTACCGCGCTCATTTTTGTTTGATCGAGGGGGACAAGCCATGCCCATCACAGTGACCAGCCGGGACAGTGCCCTCACTATCGCCCTGTCCGGCGAAATCGACCACCACGGCGCCCGGGAGATGATGACCCAGCTGGACCAGGCCATCGCCGAGCGCCTGCCCGCCCAGCTGGTGCTGGACCTGTCCGGCGTCACCTTTATGGACAGCTCGGGCATCGCCGTGCTGCTCCGGGCCCGGCGGCAGCTGGCCCACTCCGGCGGCGCCCTGCGGGTGGTCAATATCCCCGCCCAGGCGCGGCGGGTGCTGGATGCCGCCGGGATCGGGCGGCTCATTTCCTTAGACTGAGGAGGGCTACATAGGATGAAAGCTATCGACCAGGTGACCGTCACCTTCACCTCCCGCTCCGCCAACGAGGGCTTCGCCCGGGCCTGCGCGGCCTGCTTCGCCGCCCAGCTGGACCCCACTCTGGACGAGGTGGCGGATATCAAGACCGCCGTCAGCGAGGCGGTGACCAACGCCATTGTCCACGCCTACCCGGACCGCCTGGGACAGATTGCCATGCGCCTGCGGCTGTTTGACGGCGGCGTGCTGGAAATCCAGGTGAAGGACGCCGGGGTGGGCATACCCGACGTGGAACAGGCCAGGACCCCCCTGTTCACCACCGGGGGGGAGGAGCGCTCCGGCATGGGCTTCACCATCATGGAGAGCTTCATGGACGGCCTGAAGGTGCGCTCCCAGCCGGGGAAGGGCACTGTAGTCACCATGCGCAAGCGCATCGCCCGCAGGGCGGGCGCTCCCAAGTGAGAGGCCTGGACGCTCCCGCCCTGCTGGAGGCCGCCCAGGCCGGCGACAACGACGCCTGTGAGCGCCTGCTCATCGACAACAGCGGCCTGATCTGGTCGGTGGCCCGGCGGTACTATGGCCGGGGGGTGGACCCGGAGGACCTGTATCAGCTGGGCTGCCTGGGGTTTTTGAAGGCCGTCCGGGGCTTCGACACCACCTATGGCACCCAGTTTTCCACCTACGCGGTGCCCAAGATCGCCGGGGAGATCCGGCGGTTCCTCCGGGACGATGGGGCGGTGAAGGTGAGCCGGGGCACCAAGGAGCGGGCCATGGCCCTGCGCCAGCGGCGGCTGGAGCTGACCCAGCGGCTGGGCCGGGAGCCCACGGTGGGGGAGCTGGCCCAGGCCACCGGCCTGGAGCCGGAGGACATCGCCGCCGCCGACACCGCCATGCTGTCGGTGGCCTCCCTCCAGGGGGAGAGCGGGGAGGAGGGCTTCTCCCTGGAGACGGTGCTGGGGGACGAGGGCATTGAGGACGAGCTGGTGGAAAAGCTCACCCTGCGCCAGGCCATCGACCAGCTCCCGGAGCGGGAGCGGATGGTGATTCTGCTGCGGTTCTATAAAAACCTGACCCAGGACCGGGTGTCCAAGGTGCTGGGGGTGAGCCAGGTCCAGGTGTCCCGCATCGAGCGCCGGGCGGTGGCACACCTGCGTGAGGCGCTGATGGAGTAGGACGGATTCCATAAAACAATAAAACAGCCGGTATTCCCGCTCTGGGAATACCGGCTGTCCGCGTCAACTGGCCCGTTCCAGGGAGGAGGGGGCGGAGTCCGGTTCAGGGCCGGCCGCCGGCCGCGCCTGAGCGGCGGCAGGACGGCGAAAAACCCGCCCCAGAGCCAGCACCAGGCCGGTGGCCAGCAGCACCAGATAGCAGTTCAGGGTGCGGCTGAGGATCATGGCGGGGGCCACCAGGGCCTCGCCGTAGACCAGCAGGAAGCTGCGCAGGAACACATTTTCCGCCGCCCCGGCGGAGCCGGGCAGGGGCAGGTAGCCCACGGCGATGGAGCACAGGGCCTGGAGGGCGATGATCTCCCCCAGCCCGAAACCGGACAGGCCGAAGGCCCGGTATACCACGTAGGGCATGGCGTAGGAGCAGGCCAGCTGGACCATGCTCAGCCCCACCACCTGGAGAAGCAGGCCGGGGTTCCGGCGGATAAGGCCGGCGCCCCGGCGGTACTCGGCCAGGTGCTGGTCGGCCATGGACTCCAGCCCGGTCTTGTCCAGGGAGGGAAACACCTTGGCGGCCAGGGCGATGCAGCCGTACATCAGCCGCTTGGCGGGGCCGGGGAGGAACAGAAACAGGAACATGAAAACGTCCAGCAGGGCGAACACCGCCAGCCCCAGGCCCAGCAGCAGCCCCACCTGACCGCCCAGCCGCTCAGTGAGCCCTCCGGCAGCGGCCAGGGCAAAGATCCCCCAGGCCATGGTGGCGGTGTTGTAGCCGATGGTGACCAGCAGCATGTCCAGCGCCCCGGCGGCGGCGGGGACGCCGTCCCGGCTCATGGACACCACCTGGGCGGGCTGTCCGCCGGTGGCGGAGGGGGTGATGGTGCTGAAGAAAAAGCCCACGCTGGAGTAGTAGGCGCACCGGCGGAAGGGCTGGGGACAGCCCAGAGAGCGCAGGATGGTGTGGGTAGCCTTGGCCTCGCAGCAGAGGAACAGGGCCATCAGGGGCAGGCCCAGCAGCAGGATGCGCCAGTCGGCGCTGAGCAGGGCGGCGGCCAGCTGGCCGGGGGTCTGCTGCTGGAAGATGGTGTATACCGTCCAGCCCAGCAGGGCCAGCACCGCCCCGCCGCAGATGATATTTTTGACTTTATCCTTCATAATCCGGCCTCGCATTGCTGTAAGATTTCCGTCAGCGGACAAAAGTTCTTTTTGCTTCTTTGCCATTCAAAAAAAACTACGCGCATACGCGGCGGTTCCCGCCCAGGGCCCGGACCACGGCGCAGGCGGCGGTGCGGCTCAGCTCGGCGGCCATGTCGTCCATGGCCCGCTCCATGGTGGACAGGGCCTGGCCGTCGTAGATGGTCTCACGGATGGCGGCCAGGCAGGCGCTCTCCTCCTTGGCGGCAATGCGGGCCATGCCCCGGCGGACCAGGAAGTTAGCGTTCTCCTGTTCCTGCTTCAGGAAGGGCTGCCAGGCCAGGATGGGCAGACGGGCGGCGATGGCCTCAAAGCAGGTGATGCCGCCGGGCTTGGACAGCATGAGATTGGCCCGGGCCATGTATCTTTCCACCTGGGTGGTGAAGGGGACGGCCTCGATGTTCTCATACTTGCCGTCCAGCCGCTGGAACAGCTTGTCGTTGCGGCCTGTCAGGATGGTGGTATGGACGCCGGGCAGGGCGTTCAGCGCCTGGTAGAAGGAGTCCCGCCGGGGCATGAGCCCCAGGCCGCCCCCCATGATGAGCAGCTCCCGCTTCTGGGCGGGGTCCCGGCGGGCTGGCTGGAACCGGCCGCTCACCGGGATGCCGGACACCACTACCCGGTCCGGGTCCGCCCCCTTGGCGATGAAGCCTTGGCGGACGGACTCCTCCGCCACCAGATAGCAGTCGGTGCCGGGGTGGAGCCACTCGCTGTGGCAGGTCACGTCGGTGACGCAGGTGACCAGGGGGATGTCCGAGGGGCCCTCCTCCTTGTAGCGGGCCATGGCGGCGGAGGAGATGGGGTGGGTGGACACCACCACATCGGGCTGGTACTCGTCCAGCAGCCGGTCCAGGCCGCCCAGCAGGTTGTCCCCCCGGCCGTCGCCGGAATCGTTCACCGTCAGGTCGTGGTAGATGTTGTAGAAGACCCCGCCGTAGGTCACCAGCACGTTGAACCACCAGTACATGGCGGGGGCCAGCTCGGGGTTGGCATATTCAAACAGATCGACGACATCGGCCCGGTGGCCGTCCTGGGTCAGCTGCTCCCGCAGCGCGTTGGCGGCGGATAGATGGCCCATGCCGAATTTCCCTGTCAAAATCAAGATGTTCACAGCGATTCCCTCCAAATCAGCACATTGCTTCCTGCCGTTTGACAAGAGCAATTATAGAGGATAAATCTTCAATTTCAATGCCGAACCTTCTTAGATTTTGGTGGGGATTTTATTAAAAAAGCCTTAAGACGATGTGCACAAGGGGATCGGTTCATCGGTGGGAAAAACTGTGCCAACTGCCTTGCCTGCCTCTGGGAGCAAAAAAGGTGGTCCGAAGCGTTGCCGCTTCGGACCAAAGGATGGAGGATAGAATGAAAAAGAAAAGCATCTCTTGCGAATCTTAGGATACAGGCCAGTCGTTACAAAAATTCGAGAGATTTTGTTACAAAAGGATTAAATCTTCCCAGGCATGTCCGCCAGGGTCAGGGTGAAATCAAACCGTTCGTCCCCGGCCTCTCCCTGCCCCCGGGCAAAGAGCTTCTCTCCCTGGACGGCGGTGTCCACCTCGATGACCTCCCCAGCCTGGCATTCGCTGACGTAGCCGATCTGGAAGGAGCGCACGAACTTCTCCCGGCCCAGCCGCTCCAGGTGGAGGCTGTCACAGGCAAAGTCGGCATAGTGGATGTTGTTCACGTGGCCGTTGATGTCGGTGTCGGAGTAGCCCAGTTCCCGCCGGGTCCGACCGTCAAAGACCTCCGGCATGGCCGGGCGGCGGAGCTTGACGCTTTTGCACAGCTCGCCCCCGTCGGTGCCGTAAAACTCCGTCAGGTTTTTCATGCGGAACAGTTTGCGCTCCTGCGCGTCCACCATCACCCACACCGAGACGCCCTGGCCAATGGGCTTCCCGTCCCGGAACAGGTCGAAGTCCCGGTAGGAGGATGCTCCGGAGGCCCCCCGGTGCCAGGTCTTGACGCGAATCAGCTCGTTCCACCGCAGGGGGGCGTCCAGCTCCACCCAGTTGCGGGTGACCATCCACAGGCAGTTGTATTTTTTCAAAATCTGGGGTCCGGATACCTCCAGCTCCAGCGCCGCCTGGGTGGCGGCTTCCTGGAGATAACCCAGCACCGCCGACGGGCGGCACTGGTTGAACAGGTCCACGTCCCGGGAATCCACCCGGAACTCCATCTCATAAAATGTGCTCAAAGCGTTGATTCCTTCCTTCCAGGGATGATGAGGGCGTCCCGGGCGCACAGGGCGTCCAGATCGTCTGGCCCGGCGGCGGGCAGGCGCAGGGCCGCTCCGCAGTGGGCGCACACCAGGTCCACCGAGGAATAGCCCACCTTCACCCCGTAGTCCGATGAGCCGCAGGCGCAGCGCACCCCGCCCCGGGCGGCGATGTCCTTCAGCTCGCCCAGCACCTCGGCCATCACCGCCTCGTTGAGAAAGGCCCCCCGGCTGTCCGTCTGATCGTCCAGCCGTAGCTTGTCTACCGCTGCCTCCAGCTTTTCCATGGCCCGGAACACCTGGCCCTCCTGGCCGATATAGCAGCACCCCAGCCCCGACGCGGGGCAGGACAGGGCCAGCAGCTCCTTGTGGAGCAGCGCGCCGTTGGAGCAAACCGCCCGGTGATCCCGGGCGCAGAACAGGCAGGGCACCGTCGCCTCGCAGCGGTCACCCAGCTGGCGGAGGGACAGCTCCGACTTGCCGCAGGGGCAGGGCAGGGAGCTGTCCCCGGCGCACAGCTGGAAGGCGGTGCGCTGGGCGATGACCGCCTGGCCGCAGACGGGGCAGATATATCCGATGGTACGGGTCTCTTCTGGCATGGACCGTCCCTCCCCAAAAAATTCCGAACGCTATTATACCATCATTCTCCCCGCTTTTCCAGAGACAACCCCCTTTTCTTTGTCAAATCTTTCCCTGCGTATGAATTGGCTTCCTTTGCACAAACTACCTGTAAATCACGCCAAGGGCGTGCGTGCCGTCCAGACGGGAAACGGCGCGTGAAAGGAGTCAGTTCCAATGGAAAATCAAAAGCTGGGGCGGCAGACCTTCCAGCCCGGGTCGCCCCCCGTCATCATCGGCCACGGCTCCGCCGCCGGGAAAAAGGAGCGCCAGGGCCCCCTGGGGCGGCACTTCGACCACACCTGCGACGACGATGCTTTTGGGGCCAAGACCTGGGAGCAGTCCGAGTCCGCCATGCAGCAGCTGGCCCTGGACGCGGCGCTGAAGCGGGCGGGGCTCCACACCCCGGACCTGGACCTGCTGCTGGCAGGGGACCTGCTGAACCAGTGCATCGGGTCTGGCTACGCCGCCCGCACCGCCGCCATCCCCTTTTTCGGGCTGTACGGGGCCTGCTCCACCATGGGGGAGAGCCTGGCCCTGGCCACCCTGCTCCTCAGCGGCGGGTATGGCAAATACGCCGCCGCCGTCACCTCCTCCCACTTCTGCTCGGCGGAGCGGCAGTACCGCACCCCCCTGGAGTACGGCTCCCAGCGCACCCCCACCGCCCAGTGGACCGCCACCGCCGCCGGGGCGGTGATTGTCACCAATGAGGTCCGGCCCGGCCCCCGGGTGGCCCGGGTGACGGTGGGCAAGGTGGTGGACAAGGGCATTAAGGACGCCAACAACATGGGGGCGGCCATGGCCCCCGCCGCCTATGAGACGCTGAAGGCCCACTTCGAGGACACCGGCCTGGACCCCGGCTACTACGACCTCATCGTCACCGGGGACCTGGGCAAGCTGGGCCACGAGATCGTATCCGACTTTTTCGCGAAGGACGGCATGCAGCTGGCCAATTACAACGACTGCGGCCTGCTGCTCTTTGACCGGGAGGAGCAGGACGTCCACGCCGGGGCGTCGGGGTGCGGGTGCTCTGCGTCAGTGCTGTGCGGCTACCTGCTGCCGGGGCTGCTGGCGGGGCGGTGGAAGCGCATCCTGTTCTGTCCCACCGGGGCGCTCCACTCCCCCACCGCTACCATGCAGGGGGAGTCCATCCCCGGCATCTGCCACGCCCTGGCGCTGGAAGGAGGCAAATGATGGACTATTTAAAAGCCTTTGTGGTGGGCGGCCTGTTCTGCGTCATTGGTCAGCTGCTCATCGACAAGACCAAGCTCACCCCCGCCCGGATCCTGGTGACCTACGTGGTGTCCGGGGTGATCCTGGGGGCCGTGGGGGTGTACAAGCCCCTGGCGGACTGGGCCGGGGCGGGGGCTACGGTGCCCCTCACCGGCTTCGGCTACTCCTTAGCCAAAGGGGTGAAGGAGGCGGTGGCCGAGAAGGGCCTGCTGGGGGCCCTCACCGGCGGCGTCACCTCCACCGCCGGAGGGATCGCCGCCGCCATCTTCCTGGGCGTGGTGGTGGCCCTGATCTTCAAGCCCAAGCCGAAAAGCTGAACAAAGCGCAAAAATCCCCCGCCGCCGGCGGGGGATTTGCTGTGCTTCACAGATTGTCCTGGAAGAACTGCTCCAGGCTTGCGGCGTTGGCCTCCTCACTGCCGCCCTCCAGAGTGACGGTGACGGTCTCCCCCTGCTTGATGCCCAGGCCCATCAAAGCCATCAGCTTGGCGCCCCCGGCGGACTTGCCGTCCGCCTTGGCGATGGTGACGGTGCTGTCCAGGGCCTTGACGGCCTTGACCAGCAGGCCGGCGGGACGGGCGTGGATGCCCACGGGGTCGGTGATGGTGTAGGTGAACTGTTTCATGAAAATCTGCCCTTTCTTTTGTGAATTTGTGCTGACTTCAAATGTGCCTTTTCAATTTTAACTGGAAGGACGGCCTGGTGACATACTCCAGATAAGCTAGCCTGCCCGCCGGGAAATACCCAGCCCGCGTTGTGGGTTTTTACCATGAGAACTTCGCCGTCCTCGTTGATGACAATTCCTGCCCCGGCAATGATATGCGTCGGCATGACCCGCTCTTTATGCTCCATACGAAATCACCGTCCTCTGACTTGCAGGAAAAAGTATCACGCGTCGGCGGGCTCCGCCTCGGCGCTCTCCCGGCTCTGCTCCTGCTCCATATAATAGCATCCGCAGGCGGGGACGCGCAAGCCCTCCAGCACGTATTTTTCCCCGGTGAGCAGGTCGGTAAACTCCCCCGGGTCCCAGGGGAAGGTGACGGTCTTGTCCTCCTGGGTGAAATTGAACACGCCGATGAGCTTCTCCCCCTCCAGATACCGGCCGATGGCCAGCACCCCGTTGTCCCCGGTGTCCAGGGTCCACACGTCGGCCTCAGCCCCAAAGGCCCGGTGGGTCCGGCGCAGTTCCCCCAGGGTGCTGAGTCCCTGGAACACCCTGCCCTCCGGGGTGGAGGGGTCGTTCGCGTGCTCCGCCAGATCCCAGCGCAGCTTTCCCCGGTGGAGGTAGCGGCTGTCCCCCGCCTTGTTGGGGTCGTTTTTGTAGCTGTAGTCGTTGACCTGTGCCAGCTCGTCCCCGCTGTACAGCAGGGGCAGGCCGGTCTGCATAAACACCATGGCGTGGAGGGTCAGATCGAACCGCACCGCCCGCTCCATGGCCGCCCGGTCCCCCTCGAACCCCGCCTTCTCGATGCCGCACAGGGAGGCGGTGGTGCCGCACTGGCGGGCGTCGCCGCTGGCCGGGTCGGCGTTGTACAGCTCCCCCCGGCTGGGGCTGCCCGGTACCAGCCCCTGGAACCAGTCGCTGAGGAATTTTTTGTGTGGGACCTCCGAGACGCCCCACAGCTTCAGCGTGTCGTAGTCCAGCCCCCAGCCGATGTCGTCGTGGCACCGCAGGTAGTTGAGAAACACGTACTGCTTGGGCAGAACGTTGACGGCGTCCAGCTGCTTTCTCAGCAGGCGGGTGTCCCGGGTGGCCACGGTGTGCCAGGTGGTGCACATGGTGGTGACGTTGTAGAGCAGATGGCACTCCGGCTTTTCCACTGTGCCGAAGTAGGGGACCACCTTGACGGGCTCCATCACCACCTCCCCCAGCAGAATCACGCTGGGACATACGATCTCGCCGATCATCCGCATCATCCGCACGATGGTGTGGACCTGGGGCAGGTTGCGGCAGTTTGTGCCCAGCTCCTTCCAGATGTAGGGCACCGCGTCAATGCGGATCATGTCCATCCCCCTGTTGGCCAGGAACAGGAAGTTGTACATCATCTCGTTGAACACCCTGGGATTGCGGTAGTTCAGGTCCCATTGGTAGGGGTAGAAGGAGGTCATGACGTAGTGGCCGCAGTCCTCCAGCCAGGTGAAATTCCCCGGCGCGGTGGTGGGGAACACCTGGGGGACGGTCTTCTCGTATTCCTGGGGAATGGACGGGTCTTTGTAGAAGAAATACCGGCTCATGCACTCCCCGTCCCCGGCCCGGGCCTTTTTCGCCCATTCATGGTCCTGGCTGGTGTGGTTCATCACGAAATCCATGCACAGGTTGATCCCCTGCTTGTGGCAGGCGGCGGCCAGCTTCTCCAAATCCTCCATAGTCCCCAGGTCGGGCCGCACCGCCCGGAAGTCGGCCACGGCGTAGCCGCCGTCGCTGCGCCCCGGCACGGTGTCCAGAAAGGGCATGAGGTGGATCAGGTTCACCCCGGTCTTCCGAATATAGGGCAGCTTTTTCCGCACCCCGTTCAGGTCTCCGGCAAAGTTGTCGATGTACAGCATCATCCCCGTCAGGCCGCTGGACTTGTACCACTCTGGGTCGGCCTCCCGCTCCATATCCCGTTTTTTCAGGGCGGCGGGGCGGTCCGAGGCAAATTGATGGAGCTGGCCGCACAGTTCGGCGAACATATCCCCGTTGTCATACAGCTCCATGTACAGCCAGCGCAGCTCATCCAGATGCCGGGCCAGCCGGGCTTGAAACAGAGTCTCCTCTTTTTTTGTCATGGATGATCCCTCTCAATCTCCAAAGATGTATTGCGTTCAGCGCGGTCCAAGGGGTTTGTCCCTTCCGGCCTGCCTGCGCCGCTTCCGGCCCGTCCCCCGGCAGACGTGAACGCCCCCGTCCAGGGCTGAGGCGTACTCCTGGGCCAGCTCGGGGGTGATGGGGGGGACGGCCCCCCGGCCCAGCCACTGGCCGTCCTCCCGGCGGGTGAGAGTCATCCGGCACACAAAACGCCCGTGGTCCGGGCAGGAGAACACCCCGTAAAACTGCTGGGGGATCCCCGCCTTCGGGACGGCGAAGTGCCAGCGGGCGACGCCCAGCCGCCGTCCGCACAGGGGACAGGGGGGAGTCCGGCTGGCTCGGGCGTCCAGCGCCTCCATGGGGGTCTGGACCGGCCCCACCCGCCACCGGGGCTGGCGGGGGAAGGCCAGCCGGGACAGCCGCAGGGCCGCCCTGTGCCGCTTGGGCGGGGCGGGCTCGGGCCGCCAGGCCAGGTCCTCGGGGGTGAGCCAGGCCCCCAGCACGGCGGTGTACATGGCGTCGTTGAGGGCGCTGTGGTAGTCGAACACGTCGGGCAGGCCGCAGTATTCCGCCGCCCGCCACAGGGCGATCTGCTGGTCCGTCCCCACGGCGTGGGCAAAGGCCCGCTGGAGGTCGAAGAACTCCCCCGCCTCAAAGGGGGCCAGCCCCCAGTATTTACAGTTCTCGTTCAGCTCGTCCACGTCGCCGGTCCCCCAGCCCGCGAAGGCCGTCTCTCCGCCGCACCAGACCCGGAAGGCCTCCGCAGCCGCAGGAAACCGGGTGTGGGATTTTTTGAAGGACTTCAGCTCGGGCAGTTTTTTGGCCCCCAGGTCAAAGTTTTTGTGCACGGTGGGCCGGATGCGGGCGTCGAACACGTCCACGATGGGACCGCCCAGCCGCTCAACGCGCACCGCGCCGATCTGCAGGATCTCATTCAGCGGCTTTTTGTCATAGCCGCGGTTCCACTCCAGGTCCAGGACGATCATAGCTTGACCACTTCATTTCTCTTTGTCGGTATACAATCTTATTGTATTGTGTTCTTCCTGCGCCGTCAAGGGCAAAAGGCTGGGAAAGGGGGAAAAACGTCCAAATCTCGGACGGGAGGCGGCAAAACGGGGGCCCGGTTTCTCAACCGGGCCCCCGTTGGATGGGTTTTGAATATGACGGGTCAGGCCAGCTCGGCGGTGTCCAGAGCGATCATCAGCTCCTCGTTGGTGGGAATGAGCAGCACCTTCACCTTGGAGTCGATGGCGGAGATGATGGCCTCCTTGCCCCGGATGTTGTTGGCGTCCGGGTCCATCTTGATACCCATGAACTCCAGGCCGGAGGCGATGGCCATACGCTGCTGGGCGTCGTTCTCGCCCACGCCGGCGGTGAAGATGACGGCATCCACCCCGCCCATGGCGGCGGCATAGGCGCCGATATATTTCTTCACGCTGTAGCTGAACATGTCCAGAGCCAGGGCGGCGCGCTGGTTGCCCTGCTCGGCGGCGGCGCCCAGGTCCCGGAAGTCGGAGGACACGCCGGACACGCCCTCCATGCCGGACTTCTTGTTGAGCACGTTGAGCATTTCCTTGATGTCCATGCCGTGTTTGTTCATCAGGTACTCCATGACGCCCGCGTCGATGTCGCCGGACCGGGTGCCCATGGGCAGGCCCGCCAGGGGGGTGAAGCCCATGGAGGTGTCCACGCTCTTGCCGTTGCACACGGCGGCGATGGAGGAGCCGTTGCCCAGGTGGCAGGAGATGAGCTTCAGCGACTCGATGGGCTTGCCCAGCATGTCCGCCGCCCGCTGGGTGACATAGCGGTGGCTGGTGCCGTGGAAGCCGTAACGGCGGACCTTGTCCCGCTCGTAGTACGCATAGGGCAGGGCGTAGGTGTAGGCCACGGGGGGCATGGTCTGGTGGAAGGCGGTGTCGAACACGCCCACCTGGGGCACGTTGGGGCCCATGACGGCGGTGCACGCCTTGATGCCGGTGATGTTGGCGGGGTTGTGCAGGGGGGCCAGGGGGATGTTCTCCTCCAGGGCGGCCATCACTTTGTCGTCGATTTTGACGGAGCAGGCGAAGGTCTCGCCGCCGTGGACCACCCGGTGGCCCACGGCCTCGATCTCGTCCATGGAGGAGATCACGCCGCCGTTGGGGTTGACCAGAGCGGTGAGCACCGCCTGGATGGCCTCGGCGTGGGTGGGCATAGATACATCCGCCGCGTCCACGGTGGGCTTGCCCGGGGCTTTGTAGGTGAATTTGCCGTCGATGCCGATGCGCTCACACAGGCCCTTGGCCAGCACTTCCCGGCTGTCGGTGTCCAGCAGCTGGTACTTCAGCGAAGAGCTGCCGGCGTTGATGACAAGAACTTTCATGTTCCGCACTCCTTTGTTTCGGGCCCCGCGCGCGGTGGCCGCTTTGTGATATCTGGGTATTTACTTTGGCGCCCCCGATGTATATAATGAGGGGACAGCCAAAGCATCCGTGACCGCACCGCGGCCATTTTAACGGACATATTATACTACGCTGGCGGCGATATCGCAAGTATTTTTCTTGTTTTAAACAAAAAGAAGAAGCGCGAGCGTAGGCTGGCAGGCCCGGATGGACTGGAGCGAGGGCAAGAAACCAAAGATTTGCGAAGCAAATCTGTTTCTTGCCCGAGGCGGAGGGAAAGCGACCGAACATCCTGACCGTTTCGCAGCGTGACGCCAGAGAAATGCGGAGCCGCCGTGAGCAGCGCGGATGGATGAAAAGGAGGGGGCCCGGATGGTGGTGGCGGGTATCATAGCCGAGTACAACCCATTTCACGCCGGACACGCCCTCCACATCCGGGAGACCCGCCGCCGGCTGGGGGACTGTGCCATTGTCGCCGTGATGAGCGGCAATTTTGTCCAGCGGGGGGACTGCGCCGTTTTGGACAAGTGGGCCCGGGCCCGGGCCGCCCTGGAGGGGGGCGCGGACCTGGTGCTGGAGCTGCCCACCGTTTGGGCGGCGGCCTCGGCGGAGTCCTTCGCCCGGGGGGCGGTGGAGCTGCTGGCCGCCGCGGGGGTGGCGACCCACCTGTCCTTTGGCAGCGAGTGCGGCGACGTGGAGGCGCTCCAACAGGTGGCGGCCTGTCTGGACAGCGAGTTCTATCACGCCGGGCTGCGCCGTTTTTTGGATGAGGGGATGCCCTTTGCCGCCTGCCGCCAGGCGGTGGTGCGGGGCATGCTGGGGAGGGACCTGGCCGGCCTGCTGTCCCAGCCCAACAACAATTTGGGCGTGGAGTATATCAGGGCGCTGAGCGCCCTGAACAGTCAGATCCAGCCCGTCACTGTCCTCCGGGCGGGGGCGGCCCACGACGGGGGACAGCACCCCCAGTATCCCTCCGCCTCCTATCTGCGGGAGAAGATTTTGAGGGGAGAGCTGAACGCGGACAACCCCGCCGGCCTGAAATGCGGGGAGCGGGGGGCGCTGGCCCGGCTGCGGGCCATGGACGAGGGGGACTTCGCCGCCCTGCCCGACTGCGGGGAGGGGCTGTCCAATCGGATTTTCCGAGCAGTGCGCCAGGGGCGGACGCTGGAGGAGGTCTACGACCTGGCCAAGACCAAGCGGTATGCCCACGCCCGCATCCGCCGGGCGGTGCTGTGGGGGGCCCTGGGTCTGCGGGCCTGTGACCGGCCCGTCCATCCCACCTATCTCCGGGTGCTGGGGGCCAGCGGGCGTGGCAGGGAACTGCTGCGGGAGATGAGGGGCCGGGCGGCCCTGCCCATCCTCACCAAGCCCGCCCACGGAAAAGGCATCCCCCTGCTGGAGCTGGAGGCCCGGTGCACCGACTTCTACCAGCTGTGCCGGGAAACGCCGGGGCCCTGCGGGCTGGAGTGGACCACCAACCCGGTTATGCTTGAGCTCAATAACGAAAGGAAGCTGTAAAATATGCGCGCCTACGAACGCCTCTTAAAGTATGTGAAGGTCTATACGGAGTCCTCCCCGGACACCGGGGCCACCCCCTCCACCCCCGGCCAGTGGGATCTGGCCCGGCTGCTGGTGGAGGAGCTGAAGGAGCTGGGGCTGGAAAACCCCTCCGTCAACGGGCACTGTATCGTCACCGCCTGGATGCCCGCCGCCCCCGGCTGTGAGGCCGCCCCCGCCCTGGGCCTGCTGGCCCACATGGACACCGCCCCCGCCTTCTCCGGCAGGGATGTGAGCCCCGTCGTCCATGAGAACTACGACGGCGGCGACATTGTCCTGCCCAAAGAGGGCCGGGTGATCCGGGCCGCCGGCTTCCCCTTCCTGGCGGGGCTCAGGGGCAAGACCCTCATCACCGCCGACGGCTCCACCCTGCTGGGGGCGGACGACAAGGCGGGCGTGGCCGAGATCATGACCCTGTGCGAGCGCCTCCAGGCGGAGAATCTCCCCCATGGGCGGCTGTGCATCGCCTTCACCCCCGACGAGGAGATCGGCGAGGGTCCCGACCACTTTGACGTGGCCGCCTTCGGCGCCAAATACGCCTACACCGTGGACGGGGGCGCAGCGGGGTCCATTGAGTACGAGAACTTCAACGCCGCCTCCGCAGTGGTGGACATCACCGGGGTGTCTGTCCACCCAGGCGCGGCCAAGGGGGTCATGGAGAACGCCCTGCTCATTGCCCAGGAGCTCAACGCCCTGCTGCCCCCCAACGCCGTTCCCGCCAAGACCGAGGGCTACCAGGGATTCTTCCACCTGGACCGGCTGGAGGGCACCGCCGCCCAGGCCCGAATGGAGTATATCATCCGGGACCACGATAAGGGGGAGTTCACGGTGAAGAAGGCCCTGCTCCAGCGGGCCGCCGCCCAGGTCCAGGCCGCCCACCCCACAGCCAGGGTGGAGGCCGCGGTGAAGGACGCCTACTACAATATGAAGGAGAAGCTGGCGGACTGCATGCACCTGGTGGACAACGCCAAACGGGCGGCGGAGCTGGCGGGGCTGGCTCCCACAGTGGAGCCTATCCGGGGCGGCACCGACGGGGCCCGGCTGAGCTATATGGGCCTTCCCTGCCCCAACCTGGGCACCGGCGGCTACAATTTCCACGGGCCCCAGGAGCTGGCCTGCGTGGAGGAGATGGACGGAGTGGTGGACATGCTGGCCCATCTTGTGGGGCTGTACTGCAAATGATTCACAGTTTATTGATTATTTTCCAGGCTGGTTGGGGTAGAATGGTGTCAATGAGCGAAAAGGAGATCTGTCCATGATATATCGAAACGATCACTACGGTCCCATCGACCGCTTCTGCGCCAAGCACCCCCGGTTTGGCGTCCCAAATCTGATGCTGTATCTGGGCATTGCCCAGGTGGCCGTGTTTTTCCTGGACTTGTTTGCCCATGGGGCGGTCAGCGGGCTGCTGACCTTCTGGGGGCCGGACATCCTCCGGGGACAGGTGTGGCGGCTGGTGACCTTTGTGGCCGCCCCCAACAGCTCCAACCCCTTCTACCTGCTGCTGGGCTGCTACGTATACTATTGGACGGGCCAGATGCTGGAGCGGGAGTGGGGCACCGCCAAGTTCAACCTGTTCTACCTCAGCGGGGTGGTGCTGTCCTCGGTGTTCGCGCTGATCCTCACCCTGATCCAGCCCCAGCTGATGTCCATGCTGGACCGGGCCGGCCTGTCGTCCATAAATTTGGCCTATTACCTGAACCTGTCCATATTCCTGGTCATCGCCACCCTGTACGGGGAAACCCAGGTGCTGTTCATGTTTGTGCTGCCCATCAAGATGAAGTGGCTGGCCCTCATCGACGTGGCCCTCATTCTGGTGGAGGTGATCCAGTACGGCCAGATGGGCTGGTGGTCCTTCGCCCTGTTCCCCGTGGCCAGCTTTGTGAATTACTTCATCTTCACCTGGCCCTTCTGGTCGGTGAAGCTGGGCTTTATGCGCCGCCGGGCGGACCCCCAGGTCATCAACTTCAAGCGGGCCCGGAAGCAGGCGGAGAAAAAGGCCCGGGAGACCGGGGGCTACCTGCACAAGTGCGCGGTGTGCGGCATCACCGACCAGGACGACCCCAACATGGAGTTCCGCTACTGCTCCAAGTGCGACGGGTACTACTGCTACTGCGCAAACCACATCAACAACCACATCCACATCAGGAATGACTGAGCCCCATGGGGCCAGACATGTCTGACAAGCCCTCCTTCATAAGATGGACGAGAACGCATCTTGTGAAGGGGGGCGAGCTTTTGTCCACGATCCTGGCCGGGACACTGCTGCTTACCGCCACCGGCCTGTTTTCCCAGGTGGTGGGGTTTTTATACCGCATGGTCCTGTCCCGGCTCATCGGCGCGGAGACCATGGGGCTGTATCAGCTGGTGATGCCGGTGTACTCCATGCTCATGTCGGTGACCGCCGTGGGGCTGACGGTGGCGGTGTCCACCCTGTCCGCCCGCTGCCACGCCCTGGGGGACGACGGCACGGTGAAACTGGTGCTGCGCCGGGCGCTGAAAAATTTCCTGCTGCTGGCCCTCCCCCTGGGGCTGGCGGTGGCGGCCCTGTCCGACCCCATTTCCGTCTACCTGCTGGGGGATGCCCGGACCCGGCTGGGGGTGGTGGTGATGGTGCCCTGCATGCTGCTCACCGGGGTGGAAAACCTCCACAAGCACTGCTTTTACGGCATCGGCCGGGTGCGTCCCCCCGCCGCCGTGGAGACCGCCGAGCAGCTCATCCGGGCCGGGGCGGTGCTGGGGCTGCTCATTGCCCTGCTGCCCCGGTCCGCCGAGGAGACGGTGGGCCTCATCGCCCTGGGTATGGTGCTGTGCGAGGTGTTCTCCGCCTGTGCCCTCACCCTGCTGTTCCGGCGGCACTGGCGGCGCTTCCCCCCGGGGGAGCCCCGGACGGACATCAGCGGGAAACGCCTCATGTCCATCGCCGTGCCGGTGGGGGCCACCTCCCTGCTGGGTACCCTGCTTGGGTCGGCCAACGCGGTGCTCATCCCCGCCAAGCTGGTGGAGGGGGGCATGACCCTGGCCGAGGCCATGGCGGAGTTTGGGGTGCTCAGCGGCATGACCCTGCCCCTGCTGGGGCTGCCCACCGGCTTCATCGGGGCGCTGTGCCTGGTGATGGTGCCCGACCTGTCCCGGCGGACGGCCAAAGGGGACAGGCGGGCGGCGGGGGGCTTTCTGGACCGGGTGATGTCCGCCACCTCCCTGCTGATGGCCCCGGCCATGGCGCTGCTGACGGTAATTGGCCCCTCGGTGGGCCGGGCCATGTTTAAGGACCCCAGGGTGGGAGAGCTGATGCTGCCCCTGGCCGTGGGCACCCTGCTGGGCTGCTGGCAGTCGGTGCTGTCCGGGGCCCTCAACGGGCTGGGCCTCCAGGGCAAAGCCGCCCGCAACGCCATCCTCAGCGACGTGGTCCAGCTGGCCTTCACCTTTTTCGCCGTGGCCCGGTTCGGCTTGACGGGGTTCGCGGCGGGATATGCGGCCTCCGGGCTGGCGGGAGCGGGGCTGAATCTGGCCTCTGTACTCCGGGCGGCGGAGCTGCGGGTGAAGTGGTTCCGCTGGTTTGTCCGGCCCCTGCTGGCGGCAACCCTCATGGGGCTGTGGTGCAATCTGCTGTTCCGGGTGATGCTGGACGCCGGGTGCGGCCAGGGGTGGTCGGTGCTGTCCTGCGTTCTGCTGGGGCTGGCGGTGTACGCCGCCGCCCTGCTGGCCCAGGGGGTTACTTTTTCTCGCCCTACTTTTTCTCGAGAGAAAAAGTAGGCAAAAAGAGCTTTAGACCGCTGCCGCCGAGCCGCATGGCGTTCCGTATTCCGACGGCCACGGGACGGGGCGATCAGCGGACAGGGATGAAAAGCAGCCAAAAAGAGCTTTAGACCGCTGCCGCCGAGCCGCATGGCGTTCCGTATCCCGGCGGCCACAGGGCGGGGTGGTCAGCGGACAAAAATCAAAGGAGAGATGTGGAATGGGGCCGAAAATTCTGATCTCCACCGGCGGGGGGAACGCCGAAAATTATTTAAACGCGGTGAAGACCGCCGGGGGAGAGGGGGAGGCCCGGTATCTTCCCGCCCCGGATCTGTCCTATGACGGTCTGCTGCTGGCAGGCGGGGCGGATGTGGACCCGGCCCTGTTCGGTCAGGAGAACCGGGGCTCCCGGGGGATCGACCGGGCGAGGGATGAGACGGAGCTGGCTCTGCTGGACGCCTTCTGCGGGGCAAAAAAGCCGGTGCTGGCCATCTGCCGGGGACATCAGATGGTCAACGTGTGGCTGGGGGGCGACCTGATCCAGGATTTGGGATCTGAGCGGAATCCTTTCCATCAGAAGGAAAAGGGCGACCAGGTCCACCTCATCCGGGCGGAGCGGGGGACCCTGCTCCACCGGCTGTACGGCCCGGTGTTCCCGGTGAATTCCAGCCACCACCAGGGCCTGGGGCGGCTGGGCAGGGGACTGCGGGCGACGGCCTGGTCCGAGGACGGAGTGGTGGAGGCGGCGGAGCATGATATGCTCCCTCTGATCTGCGTCCAGTTCCACCCCGAGCGGATGACAGGAGGGCTGGCCCGGCTGGATACGGTGGACGGCGGGGCGCTGTTCCGGGTGTTTTTGGAATTGTGCCGGTAGGGAAAATCAGGGAGGCATAAAAACGAACGCGCCGGGATGAAAGATCCCGGCGGCGTTTTTGTTGTTAGGAGAACAGCCAGCCGAACAGAGGGGACAGGGGGATCATGGTCAGGCTGAACACCATGGACGACACGGACACCAGGGTGGCCCGGGCGGAGGAGGGGAAGCGGGCGTTGAGCCGCTTGTCGCTCACCAGCTGGAGGGCGTCGTCCAGCAGCCCGGCCAGAAGCCCCGCTGGCAGCAGCAGGGGCAGAACCCGCCCTCGGGCCAGCAGCACGCACAGTCCCACCCCGACCTCGGTAAACAGCACCGCCCTCCCGTAGGGCAGGCGGTCCAGCGGCCCGGTGATGAGTCCCGCCAGCGCCCCGCCCAGCCCCAGCACAAACAGCGCCGGACCCAGCAGGGCGGGGAAGGGGACGGCCTCCCCCACCCGCTGCTGGAGAAAAAACCGGGTGAGGGTAGCTCCCGCCCCCACCAGGGCGTTGAGGGCCATGATCCGCCGCGCGGTTTTGTCTAGGCTCAGCACGGCCCACGCCGCCCGGAACACCTCCGCCAGGGCGGCGGGGAAGGAGAGGGAGCGCGGCTCCGCCCGCAGGCGCTCCGGCTCCGTCAGGGCCAGCGCACCGCACAGGCCCAGGGCGGCCACGGCGGCGTCCAGCAGATAGGCTGTCCGCCAGCCCAGCAGCACCGTGGCCCCCGCCAGCAGCATGGCCCCGCCGTCGCTGAGACGAAACAGGGTGTTTTGCAGGGAGGAGAACTTCAAATAGCCCTCCTGCTCCCCGGCCCGGAGCATGGACTCATAGGTGATGGCCTCCCGGGTGCCGGACTGGAGGTTATAGGCCAGGGCGTTGACCGCCATGGCGGCGCATACCCCCGCCATACCGTTGGAGGCCGCCATCAGCAGGGAGCACAGGGCGAACATGGTCTGGCTGAGCAGGAGGGTGCGCTTCCTGCCCAGCAGGTCGGCCAGCAGTCCGGAGGGCAGCTCACCGCACAGGCTCACCACATGGAACAGGCTCTCCACCAGCCCGATCTCCACCAGGGAGAACCCCCGCAGGCCCAGCAGCAGCACCCACACGCTGCCCGCCGGGTGGAAGCCGGTGGTCCACTCCAGCAGCAGGAGGGCCCGCTTCTGCTGGGATAAGTTGAGATTTTTACCGTTATTAGGCATAAAAATACGCCGTCCTTTCTGTGATGGTGACAGAACAGGATCGGCGCACCGTCTTTGTTCAGAGCCGTTCAGCTCCTGAAAAAGGGCGCACCAATCCCCTGGACAGCAAAAGTGCAGCCAAAAAATTCCAAAATCAAGCCATTTCTCCAGCCCATGGAGCGCGCCCCCTTTCTGTGTAGAATGATATTGATAATATCAGATCAACCGCCCGGTGTCAAGAGCAATGAGGATTAGCACTCTGACGAATGGAGTGCTAATTGTTTACAGGCAGTTCATGATTTTTGGGCGGGGCGGGGTATACTACAAGATGAAACTACAGCTTGGAGCGCGATTTGGAGCGCGGAGGATAGACACGCAGGGGAGCTTGGAGTGAAGCGAAAGCAAAAGCCCAGAGCCCGCAGAGCGGGATCGGGTTTTGCCTGAGTCGCAGCGAAAGCGACCCGGCCGCGTGTCCAATCCGAAGCGTGAATACGTTTCGCGCTTCCTAAAAAGGAGTTGAACCGCACTATGAACATGAACCAATTTACCCAAAAATCCCTGGAGGCCATCCAGGCCGCCCAGAACATCGCCACCCAGCACGGCAACCAGCAGATCGAGCAGCCCCACCTGCTGCTGGCCCTGGTGGACCAGGAGGGAGGCTTCATCCCTCAGCTTTTGACCCATATGGGGCTTACCCTGGAGTCTTTCCGGGCCGCAGCCCGCCACGAGGTGGAGATCCTGCCCAAGGTGTCCGGCTCCGGACGGGAGGCGGACAAGGTCTACATCGCCCCCGGGGTGGACAAGGCCCTCAACCAGGCCCTCACCATCGCTGGAAGCATGAAGGACGAGTTCGTCTCGGTGGAGCACATCCTGCTGGCCCTCATTGACACGGCGGAGGGCAGTTTGAAGGAGCTGTTCCGCACCTACAACGTGGACAGGGAAAAGGTGATGCAGGCCCTAGCCGCCCTGCGGGGCAGCCAGCGGGTGACCTCGGACAACCCGGAGGACACCTACGAGGCGCTGAAAAAGTACGGCTCCGACCTGGTGGAGCGGGCCCGGCAGAACAAGCTGGACCCGGTGATCGGCCGGGACGACGAGATCCGCAACGTCATCCGCATCCTGTCCCGGAAGAGCAAGAACAACCCCGTCCTCATCGGCGAGCCCGGCGTGGGCAAGACCGCCATCGCCGAGGGGCTGGCCCAGCGCATCGTCAAGGGCGACGTGCCCGCCGGATTGAAGGACAAGACCATCTTCGCCCTGGACATGGGCGCCCTCATCGCCGGGGCCAAGTACCGGGGCGAGTTCGAGGAGCGTTTGAAGGCCGTCCTCAACGAGGTGAAGCAGTCCGAGGGCCGGATCATCCTGTTCATCGACGAGCTGCACACCATTGTGGGGGCGGGCAAGACCGAGGGGGCCATGGACGCGGGCAACCTCCTGAAGCCCATGCTGGCCCGAGGGGAGCTCCACTGTATCGGGGCCACCACCCTGAACGAGTACCGCCAGTATATCGAGAAGGACGCCGCTTTGGAGCGGCGCTTCCAGCCCGTCATGGTGTCCGAGCCCACGGTGGAGGACGCGGTGGCCATCCTGCGCGGGCTGAAGGAGCGCTACGAGGTGTTCCACGGGGTGAAGATCACCGACGGGGCCATTGTGGCCGCCGCCACCCTGTCCAATCGCTATATCACCGACCGCTTCCTGCCCGACAAGGCCATCGACCTCATCGACGAGGCCTGCGCCCTCATCCGCACCGAGATGGACTCCATGCCCACCGAGCTGGATGTTATTTCCCGGAAAATCATCCAGTGTGAAATTGAGGAAGCTGCGCTGAAAAAGGAGGATGACCAGCTCTCCCAGGCCCGGCTGGCCGACATCCAGAAGGAGCTGGCCGAGCTGCGGGATCAGTTCAACGCGGGCAAGGCCAAGTGGGAGAACGAGAAGAACGCCATCGGCAAGGTGCAGAAGCTCCGCGAGGACTTGGAGCAGGCCAACGCCGATCTGGAGAAGGCCCAGCGGGAGTACGACCTGGAAAAGGCCGCCCAATTGCAGTACGGAACTATCCCCGAGCTGAAAAAGCAGCTGGAGGAGCAGGAGGGCTACGCCGCCCAGTCCAAGGAGGACAATTTGCTCCGGGATAAGGTCACCGAGGAGGAGATCGCCCGCATCGTGGAGCGCTGGACAGGCATCCCGGTGTCCAAGCTCATGGAGGGCGAGCGGGAGAAGCTGCTCCACCTGGAGGACATACTGCACCAGCGGGTGGTGGGCCAGGAGGAGGCCGTCCGGCTGGTCAGCGAGGCCATTCTGCGCTCCCGCGCCGGCATCGCCGACCCCGACAAGCCCATCGGCTCCTTCCTGTTCCTGGGCCCCACCGGCGTGGGCAAGACCGAGCTGGCCAAGGCCCTCAGCGAGGCCCTGTTCGACAGCGAGAAAAATCTGGTGCGCATCGACATGAGCGAGTATATGGAGAAGTTCTCCGTCTCCCGGCTCATCGGGGCCCCTCCGGGGTACGTGGGCTATGAGGAGGGGGGCCAGCTCACCGAGGCGGTGCGCCGCCACCCCTACTCCGTGATCCTCTTCGACGAGGTGGAGAAGGCCCACCCGGACGTGTTCAACGTATTACTGCAGGTTTTGGATGATGGACGTATTACCGACAGTCAAGGCCGGACGGTGGACTTTAAGAATACCGTCATCATCCTCACCTCCAACCTGGGCAGCCAGTTCCTGCTGGACGGCATCGGGGCGGACGGCGAGGTGTCTGCTGAGGCCCGGGCCCAGGTGGATGAGCTGCTCAAGCGCTCCTTCCGGCCCGAGTTTCTGAATCGGTTGGACGAGATCGTGTTCTACAAGCCGCTGACAAGGGAGAACATTTACCACATCATCGACCTGCTGCTGGCGGGGCTCAACCGCCGGCTGGAGGACAAGCGGCTCAAGGTGGAGCTGACGGACGGGGCCAAGGCCCTTATCCTGGACGCCGCCTACGACCCCATGTACGGGGCCCGGCCCCTGCGCCGCTATCTTCAGCACACGGTGGAGAATCTGGTGGGCCGGAAGATCATCGCCGGGGAGGCCGCGCCCGATTCCACCCTCACGGTGGACGCGCAGGGCGGCGAGCTGGCGGTGCTATAAAACAAAAATCCCGCCCGGATTTCCGGGCGGGATTTTTATCCCAGATTTATGCCGTCCTGATAACCATAGTGGTACATCAATTTTCCGCAGGTACGGGAAAACGCCTCAAATCCGCTAATCAATTGTTCAAAATCTGGGTCGACGCTTGGATCAACGTTCAGTCTTTCACCTAGGCGGTTGCGCACTTCATAAATTCGCTCTATCAACGGGCCAAGTGCGCCTTCCATAGAGGATTCATCCTGAACCCATTCACATACGTCGGATTCGCTGATGCCATTGATTTTGTCGTAGATGAACTCCCACCGTATTCCATTCTGCATAATAGATTCCCTCCTTTTTGCCTGCCACAATATTGTAGCATATCTTCGCCTGAAATGCAACAAAATAGTAGCATTATATAGAGGTGATGCGCTATATTATTTCAGAGGCTTGAAGATCTGCGGATTGATTCTGACAGGACGCAGCAGGAAATCGCTGATTTTTTGAACTGCAAGCGGGAGGTATATCGGCGTTACGAAAAGGGTACCTATGATATTCCACTTTGGGCATTGATCAAATTGGCTGGATACTATGAGACAAGTACAGATTATATTTTAGGGCTTACGAACAGAAAAGCCCCCTATCCAAAAGGGCAGTAAATAGAAACCGCTCCCCAAAAATCCGGGAGCGGTTTGTTGTATTAAAATTCACTCCGTTGAAGCGGTCGCGCTCCCTCCGCCCTCGGAGGCCCCAGCGGCCTCCACGGACGGGGGCTCCCCGCCGCCGCCGGCCTCCTCTGTCCTGCCGCCGTTTCGGTCCTCCTCATCCAGCACGCTCTCCACCTTCTTGGGGTCCTTCTTCTCCCGGCGCAGGGCCACGGCCAGCTTGTAGCCCTCCTTGTCGTGTTCCATCAGGTAGCGCAGGTCCTCCGGGGGCACCCGGTCTCCCCGCATGATGGCGGCGGCGATCTTCTGGCACTTGTTCATCATGTCCAGCTTGTCCTCCATGGAGTCCAGCTGCTTTTTCTGGGTCTCCATGGCGTCCAGGTAACCCTGGATCACACTGTGCTTTTTGCCCTGGCCCTCCTCCGGGTTCCAGGCCTGGCGGCTCTGCTCCTCAACGTAGGCCAGCGCCTGCCTGGACAGGGACAGCTTGTCGGCGGGCTCCCTGGGCTGGGGGGGCTGGGCCTTGGCGGGGGCGTCCGGGGTCTCCGCCCTTTTGCCCGTCATTTTGTCAAGCTGAACGTTTCGCCGCAGCTCCCTGGTACTGCGCAGCTCCATGTTTGCCGCTCCTTTCCGTTCTATTACTCTATGAAATATATCGGCAGATCTTTTGGGCCAGTTAACCGGCTGAACAAAATAACCCCCTGAACGCCGTCTATTTCAGGGGCTTTTCTTTTTCGATTTAGCGTGGTATAATGGCTCAACCAAAGGAGCGGGAGGAGAGCGCTGTGAAAATCGTGATAAAGGTAGGCACCTCCACGCTGGCCCATCCCACCGGGCGGCTGAACATCCGCCGGGTGGAGGAGCTGGTGAAGGTGCTGTCGGATTTGAAAAATGGAGGGCACCAGCTGGTGCTGGTGTCCTCCGGGGCCATCGGCATGGGGGTGGGCAAGCTGAACCTGCCCGGCCGCCCGGCGGATATGCCCACAAAACAGGCCGCCGCCGCCGTGGGCCAGTGTGAGCTGATGTACACCTACGACAAGCTGTTCGGGACGTACAGCCACACTGTGGCCCAGCTGCTGCTGACGGCGGAGGACGTGAACTATCCCCAGCGGCGGCAGAACTTTGAGAACGCCGTCAACCGCCTGCTGGAGCTGGGGGTCCTGCCCGTGGTCAACGAGAACGACGCGGTGGCCACCGATGAGGTGGGGGTGGCCACCACCATCGGGGAGAACGACACCCTGTCCGCCATCGTGGCCCGGTGCGTGGGGGCGGACCTTCTGATTCTGCTCAGCGACATCGACGGGCTGTACACCGCCGACCCCCGCAGGGACGCCCGCGCCGCCCTCATCCCCGAGGTGCGGGAGATCACCCCCGAGCTGCGGGCGCTGGCAGGGGCTCCCGGTTCCGCCCTGGGCACCGGCGGGATGGCCACCAAGCTGAAAGCGGCGGAGATCGCCATGGCCTGCGGCTGCGACATGGTCATTGCCAACGGCCAGAAGCCCGAGCTGCTCTATGACATTGCGGAGGGCCGGCACACCGGCACCCGGTTTATTGGAAGGAGAGAGGACGCATGACCACTTTGGAGCTGTTACAGCGGGCCAAGGCCGCCAAGGGAGCGGCGGCCCTGGCGGGAACGGAGGTGAAAAACCGGGCGCTGGCCGCCATGGCGGACGCGCTGGAGACCCGCGCACCCGCCATTTTGGAGGCCAACGCCCTGGATCTGGCGGCGGCCAGGGGCACGGTGTCCGACGTGATGCTGGACCGGCTGGCCCTGGACCAGGGCCGGATCAAGGGCATGGCGGACGGCGTGCGGGAGGTGGCCGCCCTCCCCGACCCGGTGGGGCAGGTGCTCCGCCGGGAGGAGCGGCCCAACGGGCTGATTATTGAGAAGACCGCCGTCCCCATGGGGGTAGTGGCCATCATCTACGAGAGCCGCCCCAACGTCACCTCCGACGCGGCGGCGCTGGCCCTGAAGGCCGGGTCCGCCTGCGTGCTGCGCTGCGGCAAGGAGGCCCACCGCTCCGCCGCCGCCATCGTGGACGCCCTCCGGCAGGGCCTGTCCGCGGCGGGTCTGCCCCAGGACGCCCTGGGGTTGGTGGAGGATACCACCCGGCAGTCCGCCAATGAGCTGATGACCGCTTCCGGGCTGGTGGACCTGCTCATCCCCAGGGGCGGGGCGGGGCTCATCCGGGCCTGCGTGGACAACGCCACCGTCCCCGTCATCGAGACGGGCACCGGCATCTGCCACGTCTATGTGGACAGGGACGCGGACCTGGACATGGCGCTTCGGATCATGGAGAACGCCAAGTGCTCCCGGCCCAGCGTGTGCAACGCCGCGGAGGTGTGCCTGGTCCACGAGGATGTGGCCAAGGCATTCCTGCCCCGGCTGAGGGAGCTGCTGGTGGACGCCCGTGCCGCCCAGGGCCTGCCCCCGGTGGAGCTGCGGCTGGACGAAAAAGCCGCGGCCATCATCCCCGGCACGCCCGCCGATCCCAGCGACTTCGACACCGAGTTTTTGGACTATGTCCTTGCGGTGGGGGTGGTGGACGGGGTGGACTCCGCCGCCGCCCACATCGCCGCCCACTCCACCGGCCACTCCGAGGCCGTCGTCACCGCCAACGAGGAGACCGCCCGCCGGTTCACCGCCCTGGTGGACTCCGCCGCCGTGTACTGGAACGCCTCCACCCGGTTCACCGACGGGGGCGTGTTCGGACTGGGGTGCGAGATGGGCATATCCACCCAGCGGCTCCACGCCCGGGGGCCCATGGGGCTGGCCGAGCTTTGCACCTACAAGTATATCGTCAAGGGAACGGGGCAGACGCGGTAACTACACCGGAATGGTCAAAAATGTCCGCACCGCGCCGCTCAAATCGGCGAACAGCGCCGTGTCCGGCGGGAAGAAGGTGAACCACACGATGAGCGCTCCCAGCAGGGCGGTGAGGAGAAGGGCGGCTTTATCTGTCCCCGGCCACTCGCACAGGGGCCACAGCACCCGGGGCAGCAGAAATCCCACCGCCAGCAGCAGGAAGTACAGCGCCAGGTCCACAAACAGGCTCTCCCCCCGGAGGACGATGTGGTAGAGCCAGCCCGTCCCCAGCAGGATGGCGCAGACGGCCAGCAGGCTCAGCAGCCATGGGGTGCGCCCCGCGCCCTTCCCGCCCCGGCCCAGCAGCAGCGCCGCCCCCAGCAGGGGGAAGTAGAGCAGCTTGACATGCTCCCAGACGCTCTCCCGCACCGGGGAGACCAGGGCCGTCACCGGGTTGGGAAGCCAGGTGAAGAGAAAGTGGAGGACCGTCCCCAGGGCGGCGGCGGCCAGGTAGAGAAACAGCATTTTTTTGGTCGATTTTTCCATAGTCGCACCTCGCTTTTTTCTATAAGGTATGCGCGGTCCTGGGCAGACTATGTTTGTTCCCGCTGGGATTTTTTCGCGCCCTTTGTCAAATTTGATCCAATCTTATCCCTTTCCTCTGAATTTTTCCAGCATAGAAAGGGAAAGACCGCTTTTTTCAGCCCGGTCCGTTTTCTCCCTGTCAAACCCGCCTGACTTTCCCACGGTGAAAAACCGTCCCCGCCGCCATATTAAGAAGGCGGGCGTTGGGGCGCTTGCGGAGATTGTTCCGCGAATGCCCGGATTCCCGCCAGTTTCAAAAAGGCGGTGAATGGATTTGAATGAAGAAGCCAGACCATTTGCGGGGGCGGCGGTCCAGAGGGCGCTGGGGCTGCTGCTTGGGTTGGTGTTGACCATGTGGCCCACCTTGACGGCGGCCCGCGCCAGTGCGCCCACGGTAATCCCCGTGGGCAGGGCGGTGGGCATCAAGCTCTTTTCCGACGGCGTGGTGGTGGTGGGCACCTCGGACATCGCCACCGACGCGGGTAATGTGAACCCGGCCAAGGCTTGCGGGCTGAAGGAGGGCGACATCATCACCCACATCAACTCCACGGAGGTGGACACCATTGAGGAGGTGTCCGCCCTGCTCCAGGAGCTGGAGGATCAGCCCATGAGCATCCGGGCCATCCGGGACGACAAGCAGATGCAGTTTACCGCCACGGCGGCGCTGTGCGCGGCGGACGGGGCCTACAAGCTGGGGGCGTGGATCCGGGACTCCATGGCGGGCATCGGCACGGTGACCTTTTACTGCCCGGACACCGGGGCCTTCGGAGCGCTGGGCCACGGCATCAACGACACCGATACCGCTCTGCTCATGCCCCTGGACAGCGGTTCCATCCTCCCCGCCACCGTGGCCGGGGTGGAGAAGGGCAGGGCTGGCGACCCGGGCCAGCTCCAGGGGGTGTTTGACACCGACTCCACCCTGGGCCTGCTCCACGCTAACACCAGCGGCGGCGTGTTCGGTGTGATGGCGGACAGCGGCTGGGTGGAGGGCGTCCCGGTGGAGGCGGCGGTCCGGGACGAGGTGGAACCGGGCCCGGCCACCATTTTGTGCAATGTTTCGGGGGACCGGGTGGAGGAGTACGGCATTGAGATCGCCAAGGTGTTTCCCGAAAACCCCGACGACTGCCGGGACTATCTCATCAAAGTGACCGACCAGCGGCTGCTGGACGCCACCGGCGGCATCGTTCAGGGGATGAGCGGAAGCCCCATTTTGCAGAACGGAAGGATTGTGGGAGCTGTGACACATGTGTGAGTCTGTATATGATACCCACAGCTCCGCCTCCCTGCCGCGGCGGCTTTGGCACAGCTTCCAACTTGACTGTCCGTATGCAAAATGATATGATGGTGGCGCTCACCGGCACGTGACGCGCGGGCGGGAATATCAGCGGCTGCGAGCGCCCGGCGGCGTCCCGGCCTGAAAGGAGAACAACATGAAGCCATACGCGGAAATGACCAAGGAAGAGCTGAAAAGCTTAAAGGCTCAGCTGAAAGCCGAATATAAAGAGTACCAGGGGAGAGGGCTGAGCCTGAATATGGCGAGGGGAAAGCCCTGCACCGAACAGCTGGATCTGTCCATGGGCATGATGGACGTGCTGAGCAGCAGCGACGACCTGACCTGCGAGGACGGCACCGACTGCCGGAACTACGGCGTTCTGGACGGGATCAAGGAGGCCAAGGAGCTCATCGGGGACATGATGGAAAACCCCATCGACAGCATTATCATCTACGGCAACTCCAGCCTGAATGTGATGTACGACACCATCTCCCGCTCCATGACCCATGGCGTGATGGGCAGCGTGCCCTGGTGCAAGCTGGACAAGGTCAAATTTCTCTGCCCCGTGCCGGGATATGACCGCCACTTTGCCATCACCCAGTATTTTGGCATCGAGATGATCAACGTGCCCATGACCCCCACCGGCCCGGATATGGACCTGGTGGAGGAGCTGGTGGCCTCCGACGAGGCCATCAAGGGCATCTGGTGCGTCCCCAAGTACTCCAATCCCCAGGGGATCTCCTACTCGGACGAGACGGTCCGCCGTTTCGCCCGGCTCAAGCCGGCCGCCAAGGACTTCCGCATCTACTGGGACAACGCCTATGGTGTACATCATCTGTATGACCGGGATCAGGACCACCTGATCGAGATTTTGGCGGAGTGCAAGCGGGCCGGGAACCCGGATCTGGTGTATAAATTTGCCTCCACCTCCAAGATCAGCTTTCCAGGCTCCGGTCTGGCGGCCATCGCCACCTCCCCGAACAATATGGAGGACATCAAGATGCAGCTGTCCATCCAGACCATCGGGCACGACAAGGTGAACCAGCTGCGCCATGTGCGGTTCTTTGGCGACATCCACGGCCTGGTGGAGCATATGCGCCTCCACGCGGACATCCTCCGCCCCAAATTTGAGATGGTGATCGACACCCTGGAGAGCGAGCTGGGCGGCCTGGAGATCGGGACGTGGACCAGCCCCAAGGGAGGCTACTTTATTTCCTTCGACTCCCTTGACGGCTGCGCCAAGGAGATCGTGGCCAAGGCCAAGAAAGCCGGGGTGGTGATGACCGGGGCGGGTGCGACCTATCCCTACGGCAGGGACCCCCACGACAGCAATATTCGGATCGCCCCCACTTATCCGTCCCTGGAGGACCTGCGGGTGGCCATGGAGATCTTTACCCTTTGCGTCAAGCTGGTGTCCATTGACAAGCTGTTAGCAGAGGACGCCCACTGATCGAAGCGTACAAAAGACTTTTTCAAAATCCGCGGCGTTCGCCGGGGCGCAGAAACGGGCGGTGTCGTGCCGACATCGCCCGTTTTCTGTGCTGTTATTCACTTGTTGCGCCGCCCCGTTTTCCGACGCCTTTAAAAATCATTGATTTTACTGGGTTTCCCCATGTTTTCTTATGACGCCACGGCAAATCCCGGGGCCTTTTGTGCGTCTGTGCGGTTGTTTGGGTCCGGCTTACGCCGCGATCTCGATGTCCTCGCCCTCAGCGGAGGTGTACTCCTCGCCGAAGAACTCGGCCAGCACCTGGTCGCAGTTCAGCACGGCCTCGCCCAGATCCTCGGGCAGGGTGGTCAGGTCGGCCACGGCCACGGCGTTGGTGCCGATGGCGCGGGCAAAGCCATTCAGGATATCCCGGACGCTATTGCCGTCGATGATATCGTCGGGCTGGAAGGTCTCGCCGCTGACGATGCCGGTGGCCTGGGCCCAGCCGATGGCGGGGGCGAACTCATGGTCGGCGGGCACGTCGGTGAAGGTGGGGGCCGCCGCCGCGGGGCTGCCCTCGTGACGCCACAGGTAGTCCACGAACTGGGCGCGGGACACCGGGCCGGAAGCCAGAGGAATGGCGGTCTCGTCGATCTCCACATCGGTGTCGTCATCGAAGTAGTCATCGCCGCCGGGAATATTCGAGAGGATCTCCCGATAGCGATCATCGGCGTTGTCAGCGTCTTCTTGAGCCTTATCGGCGCTGTCCTTAGCCTGCTCAGCAGCCTCAGCCTTCGTCTTGGCCTCAGCGCTGACTTTCTCAAACTCGGCCTTGGCTGCTTCCAGAGCGGCCTTGGTCTCAGCAGTGCCATACACGGCGTCGTTGATCTGAGCCTTTTCCAGCTTCTCTGCGGCGGCGTCAACGCGCGCTTTCGCGGCCTCGTAATCGCCCTGAGCAGCCTCGTACTGCCCCCAGGCATCGTCGGCCACCTTCTTGGCCTCGTCGGCCTCGTTTTTGGCCTGTTCAGCAGCCTTTAAGAGCTCTTGGGCTTTCTCCAGAGCATCCTGGGCATCTTTGAGGTTTTTCGCCGCCTCGCTTGCTTCGCCATTCAGCTCAAGCAGCTTATTATTTGCGTCCTGCAAGTCCTTGGCGGCCTGCTCTGCCTTCTCCTGCGCCTTTTTCAGCTCATCGGCGGTGGTGTTGGCAGTATTCTTGGCATCCTCAAGAGCCTCCTGGGCATCCTTCAGCTTCTGCTTCAGATCAGCGATGTTCTCGTTCTGCTTCTCCAACTGCTGTTCCAGATCAGACTTTTCATTCTTCAGCCCGCCGATCTTCTCATTCAGCTCATCGGTCTGCTTCTGATAGCCGTCAACAACCTTCTGCTTCTCGGACTCAGCAGCTTTCTTGTCCTCATAGTCCTTGTCGGCCTCGGTCTGCTTCTCCAAAAGATCGGTCAATTGCTTCATGGCCTCGGTCAATTTCTCGCCCTGGCCTTCCGGAGCACCTTTTTTGAGATCATCAATCTTATTTTCCATGACCCACTTGCTGATGATACGCCAATCAGAAGTATTGTCATTTTTCTTGGTCAGGAAGTCAATGGCCTCTTTACGAGTCATTTCCTTCTCCTCAATAATGATGATTCCAAACAATTTAGTGGGAATTTTGACCGTACTGTTCAGCCACTCTTGGGTTTCCTGATCCTCGCTGTTCTTGATGCCATCAATGATGCCCTGCTGCTTGTCGACCTTCCCGTCAATTTCATTTTTCCTGTCTTCGCTGGCTTTGGTTTCACCCTTGGCATTCTCAAGCTCCTCATTGGCCTTGTTCACGTCCTCCTCAGAAGGCTTCTGATCTTCGAGCTTGCTGATCTCAGCGTCCTTCTCGTCAATCTTCCCTTGGAGGTCGGCCTCACCAGCCGCTGTTTGGGCGCCGTCAAGATTATCTTTGGCGGTACCGACAGCGCCAGTCTTGTTGATGACATCCTGCTTGGCGTTGTCGTCCGCAGTCGTCTTGTCGATGACATCCTGCTTGGCGTTGTCGTCCGCAGTGGTCTTGTCCTCGACATCCTGCTTGGCCCTGTCAGCCGCTTCCTGCGCGGCCTTGGTGGCATCATCAAGATCTTTAACTACGGCCTGCTGATTGTCGACAGCACTCTTGGCGGTGTCGAAAACATCCTGGGCTTCATCGGCCTTTCCCTGAGCGTCCTCGGCGGCAGCCTTAGCGGCCTCAGCGTCCTTATTGAGCTGAGCCAGCCGGCCCTGAGCGCCCTCAAGCTGCTTGTTCGCGGCTTCAAGGTCGGCCTTGGCAGCCTCAATGGCCTCGTCAGCGGCCCCTTTTGCCTCTGCCACGGCGGCGTCATACTTTGCCTGGGCGTCCGCTACTGCTTCCTGGGCATTTTTGACGGCCTCCTGGGCGACCTCAGCGGCAGCCTTTGCCGTCTCATAGGCGGCGTTTGCGTTGTCGGCGGCAGCCTTAGCGGCCTCGGCTGCGATCCTTGCCTCTTCCACGTCTTCGGTGGCCTCAGCTTTCTCCTTTTCTTCGGCTGCGGCATCCGCATAACCCTTAGCAGACTCGACCGCATTATCGACGGCCTCATTGGCCTTGTCGACGATATCGGTCTGGGTGCCGATGGCGTCAGCGGCGTCCTTGGCCGCCTGATCAATGGCATTGGTGGCATCGGTCACCGCATCAGCGGCATCTTTGGCGGCATCGGTGCCCTTTTCGGCGGCGTTCTCGGCGTCGGTGGCAATACCCTCGTAGGGGTCGGCCAGTGCGAACGCGGGGGCGGCCAGGCTCAGGCACAGGGTCAGAGCCAGACCTACGGACAGGGCTTTCTTAAAATACTTCTTTGCCATCATTTCTCCTCCTAAATAAATAATATAGGGATTGAAATTCTGGCGGGCGGGCTGGCATCGCCGGTGCAAAGTTCGCGCCGGCATTAGCCCCCATGCCTTTGCGACCCACCCTTTCGAGTGGTTTGCCTTTTTCAGAAAATCGCTGGGATTTTTAGGCCCCAGTTTTGTCACGCCTCGCCTCCTCTCAGTGGTTTTCAAAGGCTGGTTCTTTTCTTGGTTCACAAGAAAAGAGGCTACGCCTAGGCGCAACCCCTAAAGTGAACCAATCTGAAAGACGTTACTGGGAACCGTCTGCAACTGGCTGCCACCCCCAAAGGGAAGGCCCTTTAGCTTTGCGCCGCCGACTTTCATCGGGTTTGCCCTTGTTGTGATTTTAGTGTAGCATAGGGGCGGCTGGTTGTCAAGGGAAAATTTAAAATTTCTTCAAATAATTTTCAAGGGCGGCACAGGGCGCCCCGTCCGCCTCTGTACCGCCCGCTGTTATTCTTATAAAATGATGCAGATCAGTCCGCCGGACCCCTCGTTGATGATCCGCTGGAGGGTCTCCCGCAGCTTCTCCCGGGCCTCCTCGGGCATCCGCTTGAGCTTGCCGTTCAGGTCCTCCCCCACCAGCTCGTGGAAGGACCGGCCGAAGATGTTGGAGTCCCAGATCTTCCCGGTGTCCCCCTCGAACTGCCGCAGCAGGTAGTCAACCATCTCCTCCGACTGCTTCTCGGTACCCATGATGGGGGAGACCTCCGCCCGGATATCCGCCCGCATCATGTGGATGGACGGAGCGGACGCCTTGAGCCGCACGCCGTACCGCCCGCCCTGCTTGACGATCTCCGGCTCCTCCAGAGTCATCTCCTCCGGGTCGGGCATGACGATGCCGTAGCCCGTGGCCTCCACCTGCTTCAGCGCACCCTCCACCTTCTCGTAGCTGCGCTTCATGGCGGCCATCTGGGTGAGCTGGTCGATGAGGTCGCCATCGTCCCGGATCTCCAGCCCGCACCGCTCGGACACCGTGGAGTAGAACAGGCCCCTGGGCAGTTCCAGGGTGGCGGTGACCACACCGCTGCCCATGTCCATCCGATTGAGAACGGCGGAGCTCACCTCCTCCCGGTCGCCCATGGCCAGCACCGCTCCCTCTGCGTCCCGCAGGCGGACCAGCCCCGCCGTCTCCTCCCGGATCATGGCGTACAGGCCGCTCTTGATGGGATGGTCGAAGGGGAGGACGTCCACCCAGGGGGGGAGGAACAGGTCCATCTGTTTCAGGGGGAACTCGTGGAGCACCGCCCGGATGATCTCGCTCACCGCCCCCTCGTCCAGGGTCAGGCAGTTGGCGGCCAGGCAGGTCACGTCGTACCGCTCGGCGATGTCCGCCTGAAGGGTCTGGGCCCGCTCGCCGTAGGGCTGGGCGGAGTTGAGCAGCACCATAAAGGGCTTGCCCAGGCTTTTCAGCTCGCTGATAACCCGCTCCTCCGCCTCCAGGTAGTCCTCCCGGGGGATGTCGGTGACCGAGCCGTCGGTGGTAACCACTATGCCGATGGTGGAGTGGTCGGTGATGACCTTCTGGGTGCCGTACTCCGCCGCCTGGGTCATGGGGATCTCATGGTCGAACCAGGGGGTGGTGACCATCCGGGGCTGCTCCCCGTCCAGCTGGCCCAGGGCGCTGGGCACCATGTAGCCCACGCAGTCGATGAGCCGGACGGAGAATACCCCCCCGTCCTCCATGGCCATCTCCACCGCCTCCTCGGGGACGAACTTGGGCTCGGCGGTCATCACCACCCGGCCCGACCCGCTCTGGGGCAGTTCATCCCGGGCCCGGTCCCGGATGAAGCTGTTTTCGATCTTGGGTAGCACCAGGGTCTCCATGAACCGCTTGATGAAGGTGGATTTCCCCGTGCGCACGGGGCCCACCACCCCGATATAGATATCGCCCTGGGTGCGCTGGGCGATATCCTCATACAGTTTGTTTTCCAAAGCTGAACCCTCCTCACGCATGCTCAGTTCCATTTGTATGGGGTTCTGTCTGGAAATATGCCTTGTCTGTCCGGCCTCTTTTTCTAATTTGTCAAAAAAATGACCATTGCGGCCCCAAATTTCGACAACATAGAGAAATTATAAAAAAGGCAAGAAATTGATAGAAAGGTATGGTACAATAGCCCTGTTCGTGAGCAGTTAACATCCGGAGCGCGGGCGGGCCCCGCCAGAAGGGACGAGTTACATGGGTATTGCGGACATCATTTCGCTGTTGGGCGGGCTGGCCTTCTTCCTGTTCGGCATGACCCTGCTGGGGGACGGGCTGAAAAAGGTGGCGGGCAGCAAGCTGGAGACGGTGCTGGGCAAGCTCACCTCCAACCCTGTCAAGGGCGTACTGCTGGGCGCGCTGGTGACGGCGGTGATCCAGTCCTCTTCCGCCACCACGGTCATGGTGGTGGGCTTTGTCAACGCGGGCATCATGCAGCTGGCCAACGCCGTGGGCATCGTCATGGGGGCCAACATCGGCACCACCGCCACCGGCTGGGTGCTCACCCTGGCCAATGTGGAGGGGGAGGGCGGTTTTACCTCCGCCACCGTGTTCGCCTTTATCGCCTTTATTGGTATCATACTATACTTCTTCTGCCGGAAGCAGACCCAGAAAAACATCGGGCTGATCCTGCTGGCCTTCTCGGTGCTCATGAGCGGTATGCAGACCATGAGCTCCGCCATGGACCCGCTGAAGGAAAATGAGGCCTTCCTGCAGTTCATCTCCGCCGCCTCCAACCCGGCGGTGTCCCTGCTCATCGGAGTTCTGGTGACGGCGGTGATCCAGTCCTCCTCCGCCTCCATCGGCATTTTGCAGGCCCTGTCCGCCACCGGGGCCATCAGCTATGAGGTGGCCATCCCCATGGTGCTGGGCATGTGCATCGGCGCCTGCGTGCCGGTGCTGCTGTCCGCCATCGGGACCAATGCCAACGGCAAGCGCACCGCCATTATCTACCTGTATTTCAACATTGTGGGCTCGGCCCTGTTCATGGTGCCCTTCTATCTGGCCCACGCCTTCCTGAGCCTTGACTTTATGGCCCTGCCCGCCTCCGCCTTCGGCATCGCCGTGTTCAACACCGTGTTCAAGGTGGCCGCCACCCTGGTGCAGCTTCCCTTTACCGAAGGGCTGGTGCGGCTGGCGGTGCTCACCATCAGGGAGGATCGCTCCGAGGACGACGAGGAGGATCAGGAGAACCTGCTGGACGAGATCTTTCTGGACTATCCCCCCTTGGCGCTGGAGCAGAGCGGCCGCACCGTGGTGCGCATGGCCAACGCCGCCGTGAAGAACCTGGAGCGTTCCATCGACCTGTTCACCAAGTTCAGCCAGGAAAAGTATGACAAAATTCTCAGCCGGGAGAACGTGGTGGACCGCTATGAGGACCGGCTGGGCAACTACCTGTTCCATCTGAACAGCCGGGGGCTCAACGAGCGGGAGACCCTCATCAGCTCCCATTACCTCCACTGCCTCACCGACCTGGAGCGCATCTCCGACCACGCGGTGAATCTGGCCGCCTTGGCCAAGGAGATGGAGGACAAGGGCATCGGCTTCTCCCCCGACGGGCTGGAGGACATGACCCGGGCCGCCGACGCGGTGCGGGAGATCGTGGACCTGGCCCAGCGGGCCCTGACCCTGGAGGACATCCGGCTGGCTCAGCAGGTGGAGCCTCTGGAGGAGGTCATCAGCACCATGCTGGAGAAGATGAAGCTGGGCCACATCCGCCGCCTGCAAAACGGGGCCTGCACCCTGGAAATGGGCTTCATTCTCAACGACCTCATCAACAACTTCGAGCGTGTGGCGGCCCACTGCTCCAACGTGGCCCTGGCGGTGCTGGAGCTGCGGTACGCCGACCTCCAGTTCCATGACTACGCCCGGGACGTGCGCCAGGGCGACCAGCCGGAGTTCCGCAAATGGCTGGCTTTCTACCAGGAAAAATATCTCAACACAGCCACCGCTTAAAGGGATGCAAGCTGTCCGCCCCATGGCCTGGGGCGGGCGGCTTTTTATTTCCCCTTGACAGCAGCCTCCTACAGGTGTAGTATATAGGAAATACTACACCTGTAGGAGGTCTTGCTATGCTGAAGCTGTCGGAGCGGGAGTGGCTGGTTTTAGGGGTGCTGTGGGACAGCGGCGGGGCCGCGCTGGGGGAGGTGACCCAGGCCCTCCAGGGGGAGACCGGGTGGAATCGGAACACAGTGCTCACTTACCTGACTCGGATGGAGGCCAAGGGCCTGGTGGACATTGAAAAAGAGGGCTATCCCCGGCGCTACCGGGCGGCGCTGAGCCGGGAGGACTGCCAGGCCCAGGCCAGGGACAGCTTCCTGCGCCAGGTGTACCGGGGGGCCACCGGGGACCTGGTGGCGGCGTTTTTGAAGGAGAAGCCCATCTCCCCGGAGGAGCGGGCCGAGCTGCGCCGCCTGCTGGACGAGATGGAGGTCTAGTTCCTTTTCTTGAAAGAAAAGGAACCGAAAAGAACTTTAATTCGCTGACGTTTGGGGTGTGAACCTGCAAGGTGTCCGCCCGGTAACGGCAGTCTGAGGTATATGAGGAATGGTGTTATGACGGATTTATGGTCGTTTCTATTGCAGACCCTCACCGCCTCCGGGGTGGCGGCGCTGCTGCTGGCCGTCAAGGCCCTGCTCCGGGACAAACTGTCCCCCCGCTGGCAGTTTGCCGTGTGGGGTATTCTGGCCGTCATCCTGCTGCTCCCGGCGGGGTACGGCGGGCGGTATGTCCTGGTCAACTGGCCCTTGTGGGTGGAGGCGCTGAAATCCGCCCTCACCGGGGATTTTGGCACGCTTACCAAGGTGACCGTCCCCGTCCCCCTGCCCCCCGCCGCCCCGCCGGGGACGGTATTCGACTGGCTCTATCTGGCCTACGTCCTGGGGGTGGTTGTGCTGCTGGCCCGGTATGTCCTCTCCTACATCCGCCTGCGGCTGGCGCTGAGGCGGGGCCGGCCCGCCCAGGCTGATCGGGTCCGGGCGGTGGCGGAGGCGTACGGCCTGCCCAGCTGCCGCGCCGTGGAGGTGGACGGCCTGCCCACCGCCTTTATCTGCGGGGTGTTCCGGCCCGTGCTGGTCCTGCCCGCCGGGGTGGAGACGGATGAAAAGGTGATCCTCCACGAGCTGCTCCACCTGAAATACCGGGATGTGGTCTGGGGCTGGGTCATCGCCTTCTTCCGCTGCCTCCACTGGTGCAACCCCCTGCTGTGGCTGTGCGCCGACTGGGCGGGGAACGATCTGGAGTCCCTGTGCGACCAGCGGGTGCTGGAGCGGCTGGAGGGGGAGGAACGCCGGGACTACGGCCGGATCCTGCTCAGCATGGCGGACGAGCGCTATGCCCGGACGCCGGGCACCTCCTCCGCCGCCAACGGAGGTAAAAACATCCGGCGGCGCATCGAGGCCATCGCCCGGTTCAAGCGCTACCCGGCGGGGATGGCGCTGGCGTCGGTGTGCGTGGCTCTGGTGCTGGCGGCGCCCCTGATGGTGGGCGCCCGGGCGGAGGATGTCAACGAGGCGCCGGGCGGCAGCACCCAGCTGCGCATGGCCGCCGCACGCACCACCTGGTGCACTACCTCAGCGGGGGCCTTTGACGCCTACGCCAAAGCCGTGCTCATTCAGCGCTATGATTACCGGGCCATGTGCGCCCCCCTGTCCCAACAGAATGAGCTGGCGGCGGAGGGCTGGTCCATAGATGGCTCGGGTGACTGGCGCTGGCCCGACATCAGCTGGAAGGACCGGGTGAACCTCACCGGCGGCTATCAGATTTACAATCTGACCCCGGTGGGGGAGAACGCCTATGAGGGACTGCTGGTCATCGAGCTGTACAGCCCGCCCGACGGGCAGGAGTGGAGCGGCCAGACCTCGGAGCGCTGGCTGGCGGTGCAGCGGCTCCGGGCGGAGATGGAGGGGGACCGCTGGGTGGTCATCCCTCAGGAGGGCATCCGGGCGGTGCCGGGGGACCAGCGGCTTGGCAGCAATCTGGGCCTGCCCTGCAAGGTCTACGAGGCCCGGCATGGCGACTGGCTGATCCAGTCCCGGTGGCAAACCACCGCCAGCGTCAATACCCTGGTCCAGGGCAGCGGCGGGATGTGGATTTCCAGTTCCCTGGACTCCACCCCCAAACCCCACACCGAATTTGACCAGGGCTATTACCATTACCAGTTTTGGGCTGTCTACACCGGCGGGCCGGAGAAAAAGAGCGGGTATACCAGCATCAGCCTCGCCACAATGCCCGTCTATGGGGAGAAGGACCGGCAGCTGGAACCCATCGACCCAAAATATCTGTGGACCGACAGCAGCGGAACGAGCAACTGGGGGGACGGCTTTGGCAACCGTAAGCTGGAGGACGGCTGGGAGGACATGGTGTTTCTCAGCGGTGGAGGAGGAGGCGTAGACTGGGGCGCGGAGGAGGCTTACCTGGCTCCAACCGCCTACCAGGCGGAGCTCTACCTCAACGGCAGAGAGGTGGGGGAGCTGACGCTTCTGCCTATGGAAGGAGGAAAATGGATTGAACCTTGACAGAGAAGGGCTGTACCGCGGCCTGTCCAACGCCGCCTGGGGATACCTGTTCCTCAATTTTGATTTGAATCTGGGCCCCGTCAGCGTCACCCCCCGGTTTGTGGGCTGGCTGCTGTTTGTGGCCGCCATCCGGGACCTGTCCCAGGAGCGGCGGGACCTGGCCCTGCTGCGGCCCCTGGGCCTGCTGCTGGCGGTGTGGAACGGGGTGGACTGGCTGCTGTCCTGGGCGGGCGGGAGCGTGGGTGGCCACATCCTGTTTCTGGACCTGCTCATGGCGGCGGCGGGGGTGTACTTTCATTTCCAATTTCTCACCGACATGGCGGCGCTGGCGGCGCGGTATCAGCCTGAGGACGGAGATTTGGACCGGCGGCTGCGCCGCCGCAGGACCGTATATATCCTGCTCATCACCGCGGTGGCTATCCTGGTACATCTGCCCGCGGGCCGGTACGCCGAGCTCCAGGGCCATGTGGCTCTGGGTCTGAGCGTTATTGCCCTTATCACCGCCCTATTCATCATGGTGGGTGTGTTTGAGCTGCGCGGCCTCTTCCGGGAGGAGGAGGCCCCGGGAACTGAGACATAGAATTAAAAGCCCGCCGCAGTGGGGAATTCAGCCCTCGCTGCGGCGGTTTTTTCCGTCTTTGCAAAATGTTCACATTCTTTTGAGACTTTTTTTATTGCAATCTCCGCCATGTTATACTATACTGAAAAAGCTGTTCGGCAATTTACGCGGGTCCTCCGCTGCAAATAGGATGTGTTGCTATGAATCAACTCCGCGGGAGGCTCCAGGACGCCTCCAGGGCCCGGCTGCCCATGATCCTGACCGTCTATATCCTCTGCCAGCCTCTGATCGACGTGCTCACCGGCCTGGGGGCCCAGGCGGAGCACCCCGTCACCGTCGGGGTGGTGGTGCGGTCGCTGGTCATCGTGCTGGTGTTCCTGTACGCCGTGTTCGTCAGCGAATTTCCGGGGAAAAAACGCTGGATGATCTATACCGGGGCGCTGGTGGGCTATCTGGTTCTGTTCATGGCCTACATGTTCACCGTGGGCGGGCTGTCCCTGTGCGTGGGCAACGTGAAAGAGGTGGTCAAGACCCTCTTCGCCCCCTTCGTGCTCATCTTCCTGTGGGCGGTCTACAAGCAGTTTGGCTACCTGGTGACCTGCGAGGCCATCGCCTGGGCCGGGGGGCTGTACGCCTCCGTCATCCCCATCGCCGTGGCCACCCACACCAGCTTTGTGTCCTACGGCAACTCCGGCTACGGCTACCGGGGATGGTTCTACGCCGCCAATGAGGTTGGGTGCATCATGGCCATCGCCGCCCCCTTCACCATCTGGTACTGCCTCGAGGTGTTCCCCACCGTCACAAAAAGGACCTGGTGGAAGGGGGTGCTGGCCGCCTGGGCGCTGGCCGCCGTGGCCATCAGCGCCAACTCCCTGGGCACCAAGATCATCTTCGGCTTCACCGCCCTGTACTGCGTGGCCGCTTTTGTGTGGCAGGTGGTCCGCCTGGTCCAGGAGCCCAACCGAAAGCATATCATCCAGACTGTCGCCATGGGCGCCATGCTGGTCATCACGCTGGCCTCCTTCCTGGGCTCCCCCCTCCAGAGCTATCTGAACCGCATTTACGGGCCGCTGCTGTACAACGAGCCGGAGATCACTTTGGCTTCCTGGGGGGAGGAAATCGAGCGGGCCGCCGACGGCACCTGGCTGTATGAGCTCATCAAGGCCAACCCGGCGCTGAAGCGGGTGGACCAGATCCTCAGCCGCAGGTTCATCAGCGCCTCCCCCGCCGTCCAGGTGTACACCGAGAGCGGCCTGATGGGCAAGCTGCTGGGCATCGGCTACGCCAACGCCTCCGCCTACAGCCGTGAAATGTACTTCATGGTGGAGCTGGACCCCCTGGGCATTCTGGTCCGCCACGGCATCGTAGGCTTTATCCTGTACTATGTACCCTATCTGTGGTTCATTGGCTGGTCCATCGTCCAGTTCTTCAAGCGCCCCGCTCAGCGGCTGGCCAGCCTGCGCTGCGCCACCGCACTGTACTGTACCCTGGCGGGTTTCGCCATCTCCGTCATCGCGGGCCACGCCCTGGTGTCCCCGGCGGTGGCCACCTTCATCCTGGTGGTGGGCATGCAGCTCTGGGCCCAGACCCAGGAGCAGAACAAACTGCCCAAGGGACAAAAAGCATAACGCGAAACGCCCCGCAGAGCGGGGCGTTTTCGTCAGTCTTTGCGGCGGGCCACCCAGGTCAGATATCCCTCTAAAATGAGGCTGGCCGCCACCGCGTCCACGTTTTTCCTGTGAGCCTTCATTTTCTTCCCCGAGGCGTGGAGAATCTGGTGGGCCTCAATGGTGGTGCGGCGCTCGTCCCACAGCCGCACCGGCATCCCGGACTTCTCCTCCACCAGGGCGGCAAAGGAGCGGTACAGGTCCGCCCGGGGGCCCTCGGTGCCGTCCATATTCCGGGGGAAACCCATCACCAGCTCCTCCGCCCGGCGCTCCCGGGCAATTTGGGCGATCTCCTCCGCCACCCGTTCCGGGTCCCGGCCCTGGATCACCGTGGTGTACCCCGTCAGAAGCCCGGCGGCGTCGGATACCGCCACTCCGGTGCGGGCATCGCCGTAGTCGATGGCCATGACACGCATCCTAAATCCCTCCAATTGTGATTTCCCGTGCCGCAGGCGCGGAAAACGTTGATGGACACATTATAATTGCAAAAACAACGCTTGACAAGCCCCTCCCAGTGTGATATGCTATCAGCACCTGTGAGCAGGGCTTTCTTTTTGTGCGTATTTTTACGGGGTACGTCCAAAAACCCTGGCTCCCTCCGAGGACCACAGGGAGGCAATGCGCCGACCCCCCGCAGCCATTCAAAACAGGCGTATTCCGCCTGTCCCAGGCGCTGGAGTCGGCAAAGGCTTCCAGCGCTTTTTTGCTGGAGGCCAAATTCAAAAGGAGGTGCCGAGAATGGCGAAAGCCGGTAACCGTGTGAAGATCGTCCTGCGCTGCTCCGAGTGCAAACAGCGCAACTACAACACCAAGAAAAACAAGCGCAACACCACCGAGCGCCTGGAGCTCAACAAGTACTGCCCCTTCTGCAGAAAGCACACTCTGCACACCGAGACTAAGTAATGAGCGCCGCTCACAACGAAAGAAGGGTTAAAGTTAATGTCTGAACAGGAAAAGCGGGACAACGCGCCGCAGGAGTCCGTAAGCTCCGAGAAAAAGGCCAAGGCTCCCAAGGAGAAGAAGAAGGAGAAAAAGCCCAACCGCGTCCTGCGCTGGCTGAAGGACCTGAAGGGTGAGCTGAAAAAGGTCACCTGGCCCACCGCCAAGGACGTGGTCAAAAACGTGGGCACCGTCATCCTGTGCGTCATCATTGTGGGCGTCTTCATCTGGGTATTCGACTTCCTGGCCCGCGCTGTGATCGACGCCCTGCTCCAGCTCTTTGGTTAAGGCGAGCTATGGCTGAGGAACTGAAATGGTATGTGGCCCACACCTACTCCGGCTACGAGAACACCGTGGCCATGTCCATTGAGCAGGCTGTGGAAAACCGCAATATGCACGACCTCATCGCCGAGGTGACCATCCCCCTGGAGACGGTCACCGAGATCACCGACAACGGCCCCAAGACTGTGGAGCGCAAGGTCTTCCCCGGCTATGTGCTGGTGAAGATGGTTATGACCGACGAGACCTGGCACCTGGTGCGCAATATCCGGGGCGTCACCGGTTTCGTGGGGGCGGCCAACAAGGCCATCCCTCTCACCGACGAGGAGATCGCCGCCCTGGGCGTGGAGAAACGCGAGGTGGTGGTGGGCTACGCCGTGGGTGACAGCGTGAAGATCACCGACGGCGCGCTGGCCTCCTTCATCGGTACGGTGGAGGAGCTGGACACCGACCGGGGCAAGGTCAAGGTGGTGGTCTCCATGTTCGGCCGGGAGACTCCTGTCGAATTGGAGCTGGACCAGGTAGAAACGATTTAAGAAAACAAGAGGCAGGACGGACCTGCCAGTGGGAGGGGCTTCTCAAGGTCCCGTCACCACCACATTTTATGTAGGAGGTGCTGTTTCAAATGGCACAGAAAATTACTGGATATGTAAAGCTGCAGATTCCCGCCGGCCAGGCAACTCCGGCCCCCCCTGTGGGCCCCGCCCTGGGCCAGCACGGCGTGAATATCGCCGCCTTCACCAAGGAGTTCAACGAGCGCACCAAGAAGGACATGGGCCTGATCATCCCCGTGGTCATCACTGTGTACGCGGACCGCTCCTTCACCTTCATTACCAAGACTCCCCCCGCCGCCGTGCTCATCAAGAAGGCGTGCAATATTGAGTCCGGCTCCGGTGTGCCCAACAAGACCAAGGTGGCCACCCTGTCCAAGGCTGACTGCCAGAAGATCGCCGAGACCAAGATGCCCGACCTGAACGCCGCCAGCCTGGAGGCCGCCATGAGCATGATCGCCGGTACTGCCCGCTCCATGGGCGTTCTGGTGGAAGAGTAAGGGAAAGGAGGAATTACAATGGCTAAGAAAGGCAAGAAATATGTGGACAGCGCCAAGCTCATCGACCGCGCCGCCCAGTATGACGTGAACGAGGCCATGGAGCTGGTCATCAAGACCGCCACCGCCAAGTTCGACGAGACCGTGGAGCTGCACGTGAAGCTGGGCGTGGACTCCCGCCACGCCGACCAGCAGGTCCGCGGCGCCATCGTCCTCCCCCACGGCACCGGTAAGACCGCCCGGGTGCTGGTGTTCGCCAAGGCCGACAAGGCCGACGAGGCCCGGGCCGCCGGCGCCGATTTCGTGGGCGATATGGACATGGTGGAGAAGATTCAGAAGGAGAATTGGTTCGACTTCGACGTGGTCGTCGCCACCCCCGATATGATGGGCGTTGTGGGTCGTCTGGGTAAGATCCTGGGCCCCAAGGGCCTGATGCCCTCCCCCAAGGCCGGTACCGTCACCCCCAACGTGACCCAGGCCGTCAACGAGATCAAAGCCGGTAAGGTGGAGTACCGTTTGGACAAAACCAACATCATCCACTGCCCCATCGGCAAGGTGTCCTTCGGCCCCGAGAAGCTGAGCGACAACCTGAACGCCCTGATGGCGGCCATCGTCAAGGCCAAGCCCGCCGCCGCCAAGGGCCAGTACGTCAAGAGCTGCGTCGCCGCCGCCACCATGGGCCCCGGCGTGAAGCTGAACACCGGTAAATTCGCGTAAAAAGCGCGAGGATAGACCCGTAGAAACGGATGGGCCGGCGCGAGGATGAACGCCGGGGTGCGCGGCGGCACGGAGAAGCTGCTTGAGCCGCAGGGAAATTGTTCCGTGACGGGTCCAATCCCAGCGTGACAGCTGGAACATACGAGAAAGGCCGCCGGCAGTTTGCCGGCGGCTTTTCTCGTACTAAAATTGCCCGGAAAGAAGCATACTCAGCACACACACGATGGCTCCGATGGCCAGAAATACCAGTCCTGCGCCGAACCGCTTTTTGCGCCGTTCAATCAGCCCTCTCTGCTCCTCCGACATGGAGAGGATGGGGTATTTTCTCCTTCCGATCAGATACAAAATCAGCCCCGACTGTCCGTTCCCCGACGCGGCGAACAGGCCCCACAGCCTGGGGTGTTTCAGCCCCCGGCATTCCGCATCCACCTGTACCAGCTTGTACAGCTGATATAGACAGAAAAAGCTGCCCACGATGAGCGCCGCAGCACCCGCAGCGGCAAAAACCATGTAGGATCGATCCATTTTCATCCCTCATATCTTTCTCACAATTTGATACAGCAAGCACGAAATGCTCACCACCGCCAGACAGAAGACGGACGCCACCGCATACACGCTGTCCGGCAGGAAAGCGGCCATCACCAGGCACAGCAAAAACACGGCAATGTTGGCGATGACCGCCAAAATCAATTTTTGATTGCTCTTTACAATGTCGGTGGACTCCTCCAGGTGTTCCAGCATTTTCACATCTCCTTTTAACAATTCGTCTAAGCTGATGGAATACAGGTCGGACAGCTTGATGACGCTGACGATGTCAGGGTATGTCTTTTCATTCTCCCAATTGGAAATGGTCTGGCGGGATACGTACAACCGCTCCGCCGCCTGCTCCTGGGTCAGCTTGGCTTCCAGCCGCGCCTCCTTCAGCCTCTTTCCTATCTCCATGAACATGTCCTCCTTTCGGGGCTATTGTCTCAGAATACCGTCTGCTTGTCTATCAAAAGTCCTTGACAAACCCGGCTCTTGGGCGATGTAAAAGGAACTGAGAGGGGAATTTCCTATCTATCCGCTCTCAAACGCGTGATTTCAGACCGGTACGCTGGATCTGCCCATGATGCGGCTGTTGGGAGCCTCGGCCTCCGGTGTTTTGTCATAATGCGTTTTCATAATAATACACCCTTTTGATCAGGCCCGTGTGGTGCTCCGGCGCATGACCAAAAGGATGTATCATTTTTACAACTTTATTCTGAAACGCGCGGTGTTTGCTGCGCCTGCCTGGGCCTCAGCCGGCTCATGACCTTAAACATTTTCTTGATGTCCACCGGCTTGGCCAGGTGGGCGTTCATCCCGGCGTCCTTGGCCATCGCCACGTCCTCATCGAACGCGTTCGCGGACAGCGCGATGATGGGGACGCTCGCCGCGTCCGCCCGGTCCAGGCCCCGGATCACGCGGGTGGCCTCATATCCGCTCATAACCGGCATCATCAGGTCCATGAGCACGCAGTCAAAGGTCCCCGGAGCGGAGGCCGCGAAGGCCTCCACGGCGCCCTTGCCGTCGTTGGCGGTCACCACCTTAGCCCCGGCCTCCCCAAGCATGAATTCCATGATCTCGCAGTTGATCTCGTTGTCCTCCACCAGCAGGACGCGCATACCGGCGATGTTGCCCCGCACGTTCCGCTCCTCGTCCACAGGCCGTGTGCTCCACGCCACGTCCACCCGGATGGGCAGGGTGATCTGGACCACGCTCCCCTTGCCCAGCTGGCTGTCGATCTCGATGGAGCCTTTCATCTGGTCCACCAGCTTCTTCACGATGGACATGCCCAGCCCGACGCCGTTGTAATTGGTCCTGGCGCCCTGATGCTCCTGGGTGAACGGCTCAAAAATGTGCTTTTTGAAGTCGTCGCCAATGCCGATTCCCGTGTCCTCCACGACAAACCGAAAGCTCGCGATTCTGCCCCGGCAGGAGATCTCCCTGGCCTGGACAAACACGGAACCGTGGGGCCGGTTATACCGCAGGGCGTTGTCCATGACGTTCATCAGAATCTGCTCCAGGTGCAGCGGGTTGCCGATCAGCTTGCTGTGCCGCAGGTCGACCTCCTCCAGCACCAGCCGGATTCCGCTCTCCTCCGCCTGGGCGGACAGGATGGTCATGCAGTTTTCCAAAATGTCGTGGAGGTCGAAGGGCTCCTCCACCACCGTGGGCCGGCCGCTTTCCAGCTTGCTGACCTGCAAAACGTCGTTCACCAAGGACAGCAGGTGCTCCGTGGATACCCGGATCTTTTTCCGGCAGTCCCTCTGGCGCTCCAGATCGCCCTCGCTCTGCTCCAGAATGGTCAGCATACCCAGGATCCCGTTGATGGGCGTACGCAGGTCGTGGGACATGTGGGAGAGGAATTCGCTCTTGGCCGAATTTGCCCGCCTCACCTTCTCCAGCAGCTCCATGATGGCCTGATCCTGTTTCTTCTTGGTCACCATGATCTCCGTGATGTCCTGGTGGTATCCGTTCAGGCAGGCCCCCGGCTTTTTGAAGGTCTTGTCCGGCACGCCGCCGCAGCGGACGTATATCTTCCCCAACTTGGGGTGATTCCAGGGGTAAATCACCTCGGAGCGGCCGGTCTCCAGCATTTCCCGCACCGAATCCTGGACCATCTCCACATAGTCCGGCGCAATATTCTCAAACCAGCGCCGGTAGCACTCCTCCGGCTCGATGTCATCCGATACGCCCAGGAGGATGCGCATGGTCCGATCCGCGTACATCCTGGGCTGGCAGTTCTCCTCCAGCTCGATGGTCCAGATGCCGGTCCTGGCCCCCTCCAGAATGTCCTCCAGGCTCTGCCTGGCCTCCAGCTTGTTTTTCTCCTCCTGCTCCACCACGGCGTTGACGTCCCGCTGGGCGAAGATGGCGCAGTGCTGGTCCTCCGTCTTCTCGGTGGCGGAAAAATGGATCTCCATGTGCTTCAGCCCATAGGAGCTGTCCTTTACCTGGTAGCGGACGTAAAATTTTTTCTTTGTCCGTAGCTGGGCCAGCACATAGCCCTTTTTCGTCACAGCGCGCAGCCGGTCCTGGTCCCGTGGGACCACGTACCGGGAGATATACCGCTCCATAGCCGTCTGATAGCCGTCCTGGAAACTGACGGCCCAGTCCATGCTCACCCGGTCGCTGTCCCGGTAGATCTCGCACTCGCCCGTGTCGAAGTTTACCAGATAGATGCCCAGGTAGTCCACACTGAGGGCGTGGAGGACGTTATAGCTCCGTTTTTGGAGTTCCCGAACCAGGTCCCGCCGCTTCAGGGAGGACACGATAAAATATGCCGCGGTCTGGAGCATATTCGACGCATATTCCAGCGACTTCACAGGGGGATTGTCCACCCCGTAAAAGCCCATCACCCGTTTGCCGTCATAGAGGGGGACCACCACCAGGGAATGGATGTTCTGCCGCTTCAGGTTCTCGTACTGAAGGGGGTCGGTCTCCCGGATGTCCTCCAGGTGCTCGATGACGATGTGCTTGCCCACGCTGAAATTGCGGTACCAGCTGGCGCACACCTCTGGGGGAACATCCTGAAGATTATCCTTTTCCGGCCGCACCCCGTCGGCTGCCCACTCATAGGTGTTGTCGTCGCCGCCGGAGGCGTTCCGCTCAAAAATATAGGTTCGATCCCCGTTCAGCGCCTTTCCCAGGTACTTCAGCAGCACCTCCAGCGACTGATCCGGGGTCTCCTCCAGCAGGGCCACGCGGAGGCCCTCGTTGATGATGGCCTCCAGATTCTGGACGCTCTGCATACCGCTGTGCTGCTCGTGGCTGCCGGCAGCCGGTGTGCCTTCGTCGGCCCGCTCCAAAATCTCTTTCCCATATTCCATAAGCCTGCCCTCCATCTCGACCGCTTCGCCACAAAAGCAGCAATCGCTTTCTATATAATACCATGTGTTCCCCGGCCGCGTCAATACAGGGATTGGGCCGGGACATGCGCCCGGGAACCTGCCGACGCCGCCTGCCGAAACAGAAGAGGAGCTCTTTCCGCGTTTAGACGGGAAAGAGCTCCTTTTTCCGAATGTTATGGAGGGAAATGGGCGCTGCCTTCACACAGGGCCCGACCGGCGGGTCAAAGCCGCTGATTTGATGTTAAAGCTGTGTAGAGGATTTTTATCGCTGCATGAAGGCCAGCAGCATCACGGCGGCGTCTCCCCGGGTGGCGGACTGGCCGGGATTCAAGCAGTCCTTCTCATCGCCCTGGGCCACCTTCATGGCCTGGGCCAGGGCGGCATACCCCAACATGTTCTCGGGGATGTCCTTCTGGTCGGAGAAATCAGTCCGATAGATGCCCTGGAGCCGGGCGGCAGGGCCGAAACCTCCCGCGTCCAGCAGAACCTTGATGAGGTCCATCCGGGACAGGGACTGGCTGTCCCTGCGCTCGCCCCGCTGGAGCGCCCCCATGCTGTAGGCCGCGCGGTACGCCCGGTCGGCGTCGCCGTCGGACAGGTTGGCAGGGTCGATCAGAACGCCCTGGGTGCTGGCCAGCAGAGCCACCAGATCCAGCTGGGTCAGATCCTTGTCCGGGCGGAACTTGCCCCCGGCGTAACCAATGCCGTACTTGGCCAGCGTCTCGGCGGCGTCCTTGGCCTGGGACCCCGCCAGGTCGCTGTACTGCAGGGATCCGCTCTCCTCCACGGTCCAAGTGACCGGCTTGCCGGTTTTTGCGTCGATGCCGGTGACGTTTTTCTCCGGCGCGGTGAGCTGCCAGCCCAGCTTCAGGCTGTTCAGGGCGGTGTAGCCCATCTCGCCCAAGGGAGCGTAGTCCGGGTCGGAAAGGTCCAGCTTCTGGGGGACCGCCACATATCCCTTGGTGATCTGGAAGGTCTTGAAGTAGGCATTGATTGCCTCCTCCTCGGAGATGATCCCCTTGGGAGAGTCAAACTTCACCTTCTCGGTCCAGGACTGGGAGTAAGCGGAGACGGACCCGTCGGCGGTGTCGATGCCCACCGACAGCTGGTCGCTGGCAAAGAAATAGCCGTTTTCCTTCCGGGCGTACTGGAAGGTCCAGGTCCCATAGCGGCCGTTCTCCCGCTGGAACGCGGAGAAATCGGTGTAGGACTCGCACTGCGCGAAACGCTTCTTCTGCTGGGTCTCCAGGAAAGCCTCCGCCGTCTTGCGGGCGGTGTCCTCGTCCACCTTCTTGGCCGCGTCGTCGTTCCAGCGCCCGGAGCTGGAGACGGCGATCAGCGCCCCGGTTTTGGCGTCCAGGGTCACCCAGCGGCGCTGGGTCTCCTGCTCCACCCGCTTGGCATAGGTCAGCCGGGCCACGATCACGGAAGCGCCGTTAATCTGCTCCTCCCGATAGGAGGCGGAGGCCAGCGTGTAGCTGTCCAGGCCCAGCTGGGACACGGCCCTGGCCTTCTGGTCCAGCGCCTCCTTACCCAGCGTGCCCTTCAGCTTATCCGCCCCCAGCTGTTCCGCCTGGGTTAGGCCGCCGCCGTTGGCGTCCTCCATGGGGGAGTCGGCCCCCGACTCCTCACCCGCGCTGGAATTGTACTTCCTGTCCAGGTCCTCATACAGCTGGGTCAAATCCACCAGCTTGCCGGTGGCATCGTCCACATAGAAGCTGTGGATCTGGTTGGGCAGATAGCGGAGAACGGCGGTATTCTTGCCCTCATCCAGCACATACTCCAGCCGCAGGGACAGGGTGCCCTGGAGCAGGGGCTCCGCCGCGCTCTGCTCCATATGGAAGCTGGCGGCGGGAACGGCGCCGATGTAGCCCGCCTCCACGCTGTCCCGGTGGAACTGAGTGACGGCGTAGTCCGAGGCGCGGACCGACAGGAAAAAGTTCAAGGGCGAGGGCAGGCCGTTGAGCAGAATGGTCCCCTGGAAATAATACCGGGTTTCCCGCGAAGAGCCCGTGTTCCTTGCGGCGGCGTCCAGGTCCACTGTCTCGTTGGAATCCAGAACCCGCTTTAAGAATGCGGACGCCGCCTGCTTTGCCTTGGCCGAGTCGCTCTTGGGCAGGGACAGGGGTGTGCCGTCCCGGTCCTCGTCCGCGTCAAAGCGGTAATAGCTCAGGATCCTGCCCGACTCGGAGGCCGTGATTTCGAGAGAGCCGTCCTCGCCGCTCCAGCTCAGCCGCCAGGTGGGCGCCAGCTCCCCCTCGGTAAGCTGGCCGTTAAACTCCTTGTACTGGGCGGTGTCCAGCGCCAGGGCGGCCTTCACCTTCGCGGTGACGGCGGCCAGACGGGCCGCGCTGTCGCCGCTCTCGGCCGCGCTTCCGGGAACAACCATGGAAAACAGCAGCATGGGCGCCAATACCAGAGATAGAATGCGCTTTTTCATGTTTTTCTTCCCCTTTCACAAAAAATTGAGGTAATGCCCCGCCGGATCAGGCGGGCCCGCCGACGAAGCTCCGGGTGGGTCAGTCAACAGGTCTATCCATAAAGACGCATTTTCTGCCAGATGGTCACAGCCCTTCCAGATTTTTTCGCAGGCTGTTTTATGCCTGCCCTTCCGGCCCAGGGCCAGGGGGAGGCGGACCTCTTCTACAGTGTACCAGCTTTTCCCTCAGGAGGCAAGCTTTTCTTCTGTGGGGCAGGCTCTGGCTGCCGGGGGCAGAGGCGGGCCGAGAGACAAAAAGAAAGGCTGCGCGCGAAAAGGCGGGGCCGGGATGGGAGGAAACCTGCCGTTGACAGCGCCCAAATAAAAATTGTAGGATGATTTACTCTTACGCAGAGAACATGAAGCGAGTCACTTTACTCGTGATTAGGAGGAATCAGCTTATGCAGGAGCGCACATTGTCGGCATATCAAATCCAGGATTACACCCAGTATCTCATTGGGGAGGAGCGGGCCGCGGCCACGGTGGAGAAGTACCTTCGGGACATCCGCGCCTTTCTGGCGTGGGCGGCTCGGCGGCCTGTCACCAGGGAGCTGGCCGGACAGTGGAAAAACGAGCTGCTGGACTCCGGCCTGACCCCGACAACGGTCAACGCCAAGCTGTCCGCGCTCAACAGCCTGTTCCGATTCCTGGGGTGGGATGAGTGCAGGGTGAGGTTTTTGAAGGTGCAGCGGCAGGTGTTCCGAGACGCCTCCAAGGAGCTGACCAAAGCGGAGTACGCCCGCCTGCTGGAGACGGCCCGGCGGCAGGGGAAAAGAAAGCTGGAGCTGCTGATGGAGACCATCTGCGCCGCTGGCATCCGGGTCAGCGAGACGCGGCATATCACCGTGGAGGCGGCGGAGGCCGGACGGGCGGAGATCCGCCTCAAGGGGAAAATCCGCACCATCCTGCTCCCGGGAAAGCTGTGCCGAAAGCTGCTCAAATATGCCAAAAAACAAAAAATCGCTTCGGGTGAGATATTCCTCACCCAAAGCGGTGTGCCCCTCACCCGCCATCGGATCTGGCAGGAGATGAAATCATTGTGCGCGGCCTCGGGGGTGGAGGCCAGCAAGGTGTTCCCCCACAACCTGCGCCACCTGTTCGCCCAGGTTTTTTATCAGGCGACCCGGGATATCGTAAAGCTGGCGGATGTACTGGGTCACAGCTCCATCAACACCACCCGGATCTACCTGCGGACTACCGGGGCGGAGCACACGAGGCAGTTGGAGCTCCTGGGACTGATCTGGTAGAGGATACAGAATGTATCTTCTGCTGCTAAAAACCAGGGCTGCGGCGGAGAAATAAAGGATATTTCCCCAAAATTTCATAAAAATGGAAATAAAAAATCATGGACAATCAAGGGACAGCAGTTCTGCCCGCGCTGCCCTTGAATTCCTGTCCGCTCGTTTTAGAAAATAATGCAAATTATCAGTTGCATTTTTATAAAGACAAAGCTATAATGAGGATGGAGCAATGCAGTTGTCTTGTGCGCGAGATCAAAAGATACATTCTGTTGAGAAAGGACTGGGACTCATGGCAAGCCAAACGCGGCAGCACTCCAGAGGAAAACTGGACCTATCCGGCCAGAAGTACGGATATCTGACCGTAATCGGTCCGGCGGAAAACATCGGGGAACGGACCGCCTGGCGGTGCCGGTGTGACTGCGGGCGGGAAGCCGTGGTCAGGACCAACTACCTGCGCAGCGGACACACCACCAGCTGTGGGTGCAGGGCTCCAGCGGCCAACCCCGGGGTGGGGCTGGCCCTGACCTATGTGGACGGCACCTGCGTGGAGATGATCCGGGCCAACACGGTCCGAAGCAACAACACCAGCGGCGTCCCCGGCGTGGATTGGCTGACCAGGAAGCAGCGCTGGCGCGCGTCCATCTGCTTTAAGGGAAAACGCCACTATCTCGGCAGCTACACTGAGTTCGACGACGCCGTCAAGGCCCGGAAACGGGCTGAGGAGGAGCTGGTCGAGCCGTTCTTGGAGGAATTTACCCAGACCTGCGGCGATAAAACGGAGGGTTAATTCAAATTTGATGGAAGGGAGGTAGGCACGATGAGAGAGGCGGTCCCACCCTGGAGACGCCCCGCCGCTGTCAGCGCCTGCGGCGGCGGGAGCGCGGCTTGAAGGCGCGTGGCAAAACTGGGGAAACCCAGCGGCGCAAAGCTACGGAACTAAGGTATCAGCCTGAGAGACCGTGTCAGGGGATGCTATGTCCGCCGGGCTGCACTGAGCAAAACAGGGGAAACCCTGCGGCGCAAAGGTACGGGGCCTTCTCCGCACCCTCTTGCGGAATGGCAGCCCGCCCGCCGGATACTTTGCATCCGAACAAATTGCAAAGAAAGGAAGATAGTATTAATGAAGCATTTGAGAAGCATTTTGGCCGTCCTGCTGTCCTTCACCCTGTGCGTCAGCCTGATGGCCCCCGCCTTCGCAGCGCCGTCGAGTGGGAATAATGGAAATGGCGTTACTTGTGATGACAGTGACAGTGGATTTCATAATTGTACCGATCCAATTGGATCGGTAAGCAACAATAATGGTAACAATAAGGAAACGCAATATGGTTACTGTGATTGCTGTGGCAAACCGGTTCATATGGACCAGGGCCTGAACGGCGGCGGCAACGATAAGACCAACCACTGGCATGGCGGCTGGCCGAGTGGGGCCACCGATCCCAATCAGCCGACCCCGGAGCCCACCGCGACCCCCAGTGCGACCCCGGAGCCCACCGCGACCCCCAGCGCGACCCCGGAGCCCACCGCGACTCCCAGCGCGACCCCGGAGCCCACTGCGCCCCCCAGCGCGACCCCGGAGCCGAGCACGGAGCCCAGCACTGTGCCTGACAACAACGAGGTGGAAGTTCCCGAGAACTACACTCCCCTGGACGACCAGCCCAACGAGGTGGAAGTCCCCGATGAAAACATTCCCCTGAACGACCTCCCCGAGGAGGCAGCGGTTGAGGAGCCCGAGGTCGAGCTGGAAGACCCCGAGATTCCTCTGGCTGAGGAGCCCGAGGAAGAGGAAGAGATCGAGCTGGAGGACCCCGAGATTCCTCTGGCCGATGTACCCAGCACCGGCGACAGTTTCAGCCTCTGGTATGTGGCTGCCGCCATCTCCGCTCTTGGCCTGGTAGTGCTGCTGGCTACCGACGAGAAGAAAGAGCAGGAGATTTAAGACCCTAAACGGCGTACCCGCGCAGCAAAAAAAGCCGGGGGCGTAAGCCCCCGGCCCTGCTTAAAATTTTCCCCAGGAGTGGTTTACCATGCAAAAGCGGGTCCGATGGGCGCTGTGCGCGGTGCTGGCGCTGGTTTTGGCGGGCAGTGTGTTCTATCTGGTCCGCCACGAGCTGGAAAACCGACGCCGCGCCCGGGAGTACGCGGAAGCCCAGCAGCGGGCTTTCGCCAGCGCCGCGCCCACCCCCAGCCCCACGCCGCCTCCTGAGCCTACCCCGGAGCCCGACCCCTGGGCCCTGGAGCTGGCCAGAACCGACCTGGACGCCCTGCGTGAGGTCAACCCGGAGGTTGTGGGCTGGGTCCGAATCCCGGAGACCGACCTGTCCTATCCGCTGATGTACAGCGGGGACAACGCTTACTACCTGCGACACACCTGGACCGGGGAGCCCAACGCCGGGGGAGCCATCTTCCTGGAGCAGGGCTGCGCGCCGGATTTCAGCGATTTCAATATCATCATCTATGGGCACCGCATGACCGACACCAGCATGTTCGGTACGCTGAGGCTGTACGCCGACCGGGAGTTCTGGAAGGAACACCCGCGGGCGTACTTGGTGGATGACGATTGGGTATACTGCTTCGACATCTTTTCGGTGTACGAGGCGGGCGTACGGGATCTCACCTACGGCCTGAGCATCACCAGGGAAGAGGATAAGCGGTACTACGTGAACTACTGTACGGACCGCGCCTCCTATCCCACGGGGATAACCCCCACCGGCGAAGACCCGGTGCTTACCATGTCCACCTGCGTGGATATGGGTCAGTCCGACTACCGCTGGGTGGTGCAGGGCGTGTTGGCGGAGAAATACCCGGCGGAAGGCCGGAAGACCGGCTGAGGCGCGCTCCACAGCGCGGCCGAGGCGGGAGAACCCCAACTCCAGAAAAAAAGAGGCAGAGAATTGATTCTTGCGGAGAACCCCAACTCCCTAAAAAGAGGCAGAATTCAATGATCTGGAGGCTATTTATTATGAAGTTTAAGAAGTTGATTGCCATGGCGCTGGCTTTTGCCATGGCGCTGACCCTGGCGGTGCCCGCGATGGCGGCGAAGGACGGCGTACTCCAAGGGACCGACAATAATGGCGAGGATATCGTCTATAGCAAGTACGGTGAAAAGGGCTGGTCCACATGGAATAACGTTGTGTTCCTCGGCGGTGCCAGTGCCGAAAGCACCGATGCAGAAGTGTCTGCGTGGCATTTGGTCGTTGCAGGCGGCTTAAGTGCCAACGAAGTTACCGATATGCATCTTACTTTTGAAAGTGGTTTCTATGATTGGGATGGGAGCATCATTTCTACCAATGAGGGTGGCAATAATCCTGGTTGGATGGTTGTAGCTCCTAAATCTTGGGGGAAGATCATCAGTGGTTACATTCTGCCCGGTACGGGTGTCTTCACCATCAGCGGCTTCTATCTGGCTGGTACGCCGACCGGCGGCGATGACAACGGCAAGGTGTCCGCTACGTTCGAGGTCACTAAGGAGGTCGTGGGCGACACGAAGCTTGACGGCTTTACCTTCGCCATCTACGACAGCAGCAACGTCCAGGTCGGCACCATGACCAGCGACGTGACCGGCGCTGCGTCCACCACCATTGATGACCTGGAGCCCGGCATCTACACCGTCGTGGAGATCAACGAGGACCTGACCAAGTACGAGGACAACACCCAGGTTCTCACCGCCACGGTCGATGAGAACGGGGCCGTGGCCTTTGCCGCGGGCGAGGACGGCCTGGAGCTCAAGACCTTCACCAACGTCTACAAGCTGGGCAAGCTGGACGTGACCGGCAGCGTGACCAAGATCTGGGACAAGGAGTTCCACAAGCTGGTGTACCAGACCTACAGCGAGGGCACCCTGGTCAGCCACATCGCCCCCGAGAGCGGCGCTTCCCTGCCCGAAGGCATTACCGGCAGCTACCTGAAGAACGGCATGACCTACCTGACCATCAACAAGGCCAAGCTGGCAGCGGCTGGTGAGGACGGCGTAACCATCGGCATCGCGCAGTCCGACCCCCAGAAGGGCAACAAGACCTCCTGGAACACCCCCGCCCCCGCCCCCAAGGGTGAGGATGACCAGCCCACCTACAACCTCAAGATCGTGGACGGTCAGCTGGTTGTGACTAGCGAGCTGCCCAACATCGGCGTCCGGCTGTACAGCGCTAAGGAGAGCCCCAAGGGGCCCAGCGACTTCAAGGGCAGCTACGCCACCAAGGGCCACCTGACCGGCGTCAAGACCGCTTCCTTCGACATCCCCAAGGGCGATACTTTCAAGCTCTTCCTGCATGTCGAGGACACCAGCTACGAGACCAACGCGGTCATCGGCTGCGAGGTCTCCATGATTGGAAAGGGCATGCAGAACGTCGGCCAGGATGTGACTGTTGAGGTCTCCCGTGTGGTCGAGAACGACATTGCCCTGGTCGGCACCTACAGCTTGCTGGACTTCGCGACGCTGGAGGGTCTGGAAGCTGACACCTACACCGTCACACTGATCTACAACGGCGAAGTCCTTGAGACGATGGGGTGCGTGGTAACTGCGGGTCAGACCGCTACCGCCGATTTCGGCTATGTGACCGTGGTTGGTGAGAAGGAGATCGTGTGCCCCTACGTCGACAATCTCGGCGGCCTGGACCACGGCATTTTCCCTGACTATCCTCTCTACGAGGCCATGCCCATCGCGGACTAAGCAAACATCTTTCATGGGGGGAGACGCTCCAGCGCCTCCCCCCTTCTTAAAGTTAGAATGGAGGCTGCGGATTTTTTATGCGTACCATCATGAAAAGGGCGCTGTCTTGTCTGATGCTCTCCGCCCTGCTGCTGGCCATGGGTGGTCCGGCCTATGCCGCCCAGGGGGAGAACCTCTCCCCGGAGGACTACGACCTGGAGGGGCTGGAGTCAGGAAAATATGATTGGGAGACGGATCTCCAGCTGTCGGCGGAATATGAGCCCAATGTGATCATCATCAAATTTAAAAACCCCGCCCAGTTCTCCGGCAAGGAGAAGCAGTACCAGAACGCGGTGGACCAGGTGCTAAAAACCGGCTTTGAGGAGATCGGGGAGCGCACCTACCTGGTGCAGATGGACGAGTTGTCCAGAAACCCCAACGGGGTGCTGAACCGCTTCAAGAACAACCGATACATTGAATATGTGGAACCCAACTATGTGGGTGAGCTGGACCTGGCGCCCACCGACCCCCTCTACACCAGCCGGGGTTCTGCCTTTTCCAAGTACATCAACGCCGAGGCGGGCTGGGATATCGCCACATCCAGCTCTGTGACGGTGGGCATTGTGGACACCGGCTACAGCGGCAGCAGCGACCTGCCCGCCGCCAGCGGCTACAGCGTCTATAACAAGAACACCAGCCTGACCGACCTGAACGGCCACGGAACCCAGGTGGCGGGCACGCTGGGCGCGGTGGGCCAGAACGGCCTCAAGAGCGTGGGAGTGGTGTGGAATGCCAGCATCCTGCCCGTGAAGATTTCCGAGTCCTCCACCGTGACGGTGGCCAACGTGTCCCAGGGCATCCGCTATGCGGCGGACCATGGGGCCCGGATTATCAACCTGAGTCTGTCCTTTGCCTCGGACAGCACCACCCTGCGCAGCGCGGTAGACTATGCTTACAGTAAGGGATGCCTGCTGGTGGCCGCCACCGGCAACGACGGCGCGGGCAAGGTCAGCTATCCCGCCGCCTACAACAATGTGCTGGGCGTGGGCGGGTGCTCCATTGCCACAGAGCGCAGCGGCCTGTCCAACTACGGCAGCGGGCTGGACGTGCTGGCCTCCTGGAGCTGGGTCACCACCACCTCCCGGGACACCAGCACGATTGCCGGAGGCACCTCCATCGCCGCGCCCCAGGTCTCCGGCCTGGCGGCCCTGGTGTGGGAGCTGGCCCCACAGCTGACCAACGCCCAGGTGATGCAGGTCATCCGGGACAACACCAACCGGGCGGACGGCGTCTGGGACGTCCAGACCGGCTACGGTACCATTGACATGGCGAAGACCCTGGAGGCCGCCCGGGCCCTGGGCGGCGGCGCGCCTGCCGCCACACCCGCGCCCACCGCTGAGTCCACTGCCGCGCCCACTGTGGAACCCACTGCTGCGCCCACGCCGGAGCCGGACACCACCGCGCCGATGATCACCCTCAAGGGCGGCGCGGTGATCGAGCTGACGGAGGGCGATGCTTACGAGGAGCCGGGCTACACGGCCCGGGACGACCGGGACGGGGATATGACCCAGCTTGTGACGGTATCCGGATCGGTGTCCACCGCTTACGCGGGGGAGTATACGCTGACCTATACGGTGATGGACCAGGCGGGCAATGTGGCCACGGCGGTCCGCCGGATTGTGGTGTCTCCCGCCCCCGAGCCCCCGGCCAATGAGCCTACCCCGCCCACCATCACACAGATCGGCTCCAACCCCATCATCCTCCATCTGGGCGGCTCGCCCTATGTGGAGCAGGGAGCCCAGGCCACTGACGAGCTGGACGGCGATCTGTCCGCCTTCGTGACCGCTTCGGGCAACGTGGACACTACGCGGGCGGGGACGTATCAGGTGACCTATTCGGTGACCAACAGCGCCGGACTGTCCGCCAGCGTCACCCGGGAGGTCCGGGTGCTGGCCCCCCAGGAGAGCATTACATGCGAGCCCTACAGCTTCAGCGGCCAGGGTAAGTCCGGGGCGAGACAGTCGTACAGCGTGACCGCCTCCACCAGCGGTATTATGAGCCTCACCGTTTCCGGCCTGAGCAAGGTGACTTTGGCGGTTTCCGTCACGGACAGCACCGGCGCCCAGGTGTTTTCCGAGAACTTTACCGGCAGCGGCACACGGGAATTCCCCGTGGCGGAGGGCACCTGCGCGATCCAGGCCAGCATCGTCTCCGCCAAGGGCAACGGAAAGTACACCATATCGGGGGAGATGCCCGAGACGGTGGAGCTCCAGTTCGCGGAGAACGAGATTCCCTTGGCCGAACAGCCCTCCACCGGCCCCAGTGCCATTGAGATCGTCACGGTGGTGTCCAATGTCCTGACGCTGGTTGGTGTGGGGGCCGTCATTGTGCTGCTGCTCAAGCGGGGCAAAAAGGCTAGTTAGTCGAATCCGCGTCCTGCCCCGGCAGAGCCGAAGCAAAATCCACGGATTCAAATCACTGGGCCGCCGGCAACGCCAGCGGCCCAGTGATTTTCAGCGGCAGGGAGAGGATACGCGCCGCTCCCCCGCGAAGCGGTCCAGCTCCTGGTCCAGCGCGGCGTAGAACTGCCCCATATGCACCCCGTCCACCAGGGCGTGGTTGACCAGCAGAGTGACGGGAAGGACGGTCCGCCCGCTCTCCTGCCCGTACCTTCCCCAGGTGAGGCGGGGATTGCTGTCCGCGGGGACAGGCGTGGGCTGGCGTAGGGCGGTATACCCCACCCAGGGCAAGGTGGACACAAACAACAGGCTCAGCCCATCCTCCCCATCGTCCAGGCCGCCACGGAGCCGGGCCTCCTCCTGAGCGGCACGGGCGGCAGGGAGAAATTCCCCAAAGGGACGCATGCAGTTCAGACGGCAGTAGCTGTAGGTCCCATCCTCCCGGAGCACCGTGTGTGAGGTGTCGCAGGCATCAAACTCCACCGGCCTGCCCTCCAGAATGCGCTGGCGCAGCTGGGGGACCGCGTTGGCGGCCCGTCCGGCGCAATACAGAAAGCTGAGGAAAAAGGGCAGGCCCGCCTCCTTGCAGGCGGCCAGAAATTGGGTGGCGTCCACCGGGACCGTCACTCCGGCGTAGGGGTCGGGCATGGCGCTGAAGTATTCAAAATGTTCCCGGCGGGGGTATTGTTCCCAGTTGATGACGCGGTATTCCATCCCATTTGCTCCTCTCTTTTTGATCATTATACTATGGACTCTGAAAAAGCGCAAGGGCGCCCGCGTCCCGCAAAGCAAAAGGCCCTCCGCTTTTCGTCATATCGCATGAAAAATGATCCGTATTCTTAGTCAATGTATTCAATTTACAGTGATCCTTCCAATCTGATATGATAGAATAAAATGGAAGCCCGCTTTTAGGGTAAAGCGGAGAAAGATAGGATGGGAAATCTAAAATTATGGGAGGAAACGAATATGATCCTGATGCAGGGACAGGGTGTGTCCAAAGGCGTGGTGCAGGGCCCCATCTACTTCTATCAGCGGGGGACGGCGGCGGTGCCCACCGCTGCGGCGGCCGGCGTCGACGAGGAGAAACGCCGCCTGGAGGCGGCTAAGGAGAAGTCCATAGAGCAGCTGAACGCCCTGGCGGACAAGGCCCGGGAGGAGGCGGGAGACGAGTCTGCCATGCTTTTTGAGACCCACGCCATGTTCGTGGAGGACGAGGACTTTGTGGACTGCATGAACGCAGCCCTGGAGGAGGAGCGCTGCACCGCCGAGCGGGCGGTGGAAATGGCCGGGGAGCAGTTTGCCGCCATGCTGGCCGCCATGGACGACGCCTACATGCAGGCCCGGGCGGCCGATATCAAGGACGTGGCCCGGCGGATCATGAACAACCTGCTGGGGGTGGTCGAGGGCGGCATTGACTCTGAGGAGCCGGTGATCCTGGCCGCCGACGATCTGGCCCCGTCGGAAACCCTCCAGCTGGACAAAAGCAAGATTTTGGGCTTCATCACCCAGGGCGGATCGGGCAACAGCCATACCGCCATCCTGGCCCGGACCATGGGCATACCCGCCATCTGCGGCCTGGGGGAGCAGTTAAAGGCCGGGCTGAACGGCCGGATGGCCTACATCGACGGCGAGACAGGCAAGGCGGCCATTGAGCCGGACGACATCACCCTGGCAGCCTTCCAGGCCAAGTATGAGAAACAGCAGGAGATGAAGACTCTCATGGAGACCATGAGGGGACGGGAGGACGTGACCCTGGACGGGAGGCCCATGATGGTGTACTGCAACATCGGCTCTCCCGAGGACGTGGCGGCGGTTCTGTCCAACGACGGCCAGGGCATCGGCCTGTTCCGCTCGGAATTCCTATATCTGGCCTCCAGCGACTACCCCACGGAGGAGGAGCAGTTCCAGGCCTATAAGGAAGTGGCCGCCGCTATGGGGGGTAAACGGGTGGTGATCCGCACCCTGGACATCGGGGCGGACAAGCAGGTGGGCTATTTCGGTCTGCAAAAGGAGGAAAATCCCGCCCTGGGCGTCCGGGCCATCCGCATCTGCCTGAACCGGCCGGAGGTGTTCCGCACTCAGCTGCGGGCGCTGTACCGGGCTTCCGCCTACGGCAAGGTGGCCATCATGTTCCCCATGATCACCTCAGTCTGGGAGGTGAAGGAATGCAAACGTGCCTGCCAGAAGGTGATGGCGGAGCTGGACAAGGAGGGGGCGCCCTACAACAAAGACACGGAGCTGGGCATTATGATCGAGACCCCGGCCTCTGTGCTGGTGGCGGAGGAGCTGGCCCGAGAGGTGGATTTCTTTTCCGTGGGAACCAACGACCTGACCCAGTACACCTTGGCCTGCGACCGTCAGGCCAACGACCTGGGCAAGTTCTTCGACCCTCACCACCCGGCGGTGCTGCGGGCGCTGAAAATCGCCGCAGACGCCGCCCACAAGGCGGGGATCTGGATCGGCATCTGCGGTGAGCTGGGGGCGGACCTGTCCCTGCTGGAGACCTTCCTGGCCATCGGCATCGACGAGCTGTCCGTGTCTCCCTCCTCCGTCCTGCCCCTCCGGGCGGAGATCCGCAAGTCCATCGCCAAGACCTGTACCCTGGAAAAATTGGAGTGCTGAGAGCTGGACCTCAAAGTTTTCCCAAGGAGCCCCTGCCTAAGCGGGGGCTCCTTTTTGTGCTGTCAGACAGCCAATCTCCCACTGGACAGACGGCGGGGAGCGTGATAGACTGTAGGGACGCTTTATCATACGGGAGGGGAAATCCGGCGTGATCTTCGGAAAGCACATCAATAAATATTATTTGAAGTACGCGGGTTGGCTGCTGCTGGGATTGGCGGCCCTGGTGCTGGTGGACTATATCCAGCTGGTGGTGCCCAACCTGTACCAGCAGGTCATCAACGGCATGAATATGGGCTATGTGGCGGTGGACGGCGTGAACATCCCCTTCGACATGGACTTCCTGCTGGACCGAATCTGCCTGCCCATGGTGGGCATCGTGGTGGCCATGGTGGTGGGCCGGTTTTTGTGGCGGGTGTGCATCTTCGGCGCGGCCATCAAGGTGGAGACCGGCCTGCGCAATGAGATGTTTGACCATGCCAAGGATCTGTCCCGGCAGTTCTACCAGGAGAACAAGGTGGGCGGGCTCATGAGCCTGTTTACCAACGACCTGGAGACGGTGCAGGACTGCTACGGCTCCGGCTTCCTCATGTTCTTTGACGCGCTGCTGCTGGGGGGGCTGTCCGTCCATCACATGTGGCGGATGGACCCCTTTATGACCACCCTGACCATGATACCCATGGCGCTGCTGCTGGCCTCCAGCGCGGTGGTGGGGCGCTACATGATGAAAAAGTGGGATGTGCGCCAGGCGGCGTTCTCCAAGCTGTCCGACTTCGCCCAGGAGAGCTTTTCCGGCATCGCCGTCATCAAGGCATTCGTGAAGGAGGCCAAGGAGCTGCTGGCCTTCCAGGACCTGAACCGGGAGAACGAGGAGGCCAACGTGGACTTCACCCGGTCGGCGGTGCTGCTGCGCATTCTGGTCACCCTGTTCGTGGAGTCGGTGATCTGCGTCATTCTGGGCTATGGCGGATGGCTGGTGTGGAAGGGCGCCTTCAACGCCGGCCAGCTGATGGAGTTCATCGGCTATTTCGAAGCCGTCGTGTGGCCCATCATGGCGGTGTCCGAGCTCATCGACATGACCAGCCGGGGCAAGGCCTCCCTCAAGCGCATCAGCGCCCTGCTGGACGCCCCCCAGGACGTGGCCGACCGCCCGGACGTGGCTCCCCTGGGGGAGGTCAGGGGGGACGTGGAGTTCCGCCACCTCACCTTCCGCTACCCGGACGGGGAGTTTGACGCCCTGCGGGATGTGTCCTTCACCATCCACGCCGGGGAGCGGGTGGGTATCGTAGGCCGCACCGGGTCCGGCAAGACCACGGTGGTGGACCTGATCCTGCGCACCTGCAACGTCCCCGACGGCGCCGTGTTCGTGGATGGCCGCGATGTGAACACCGTCCCCATCCGGGACGTGCGCCGGGCGGCGGCCTACGTGCCCCAGGACAACTTTTTGTTCAGCGACACCATCGCCCGGAACATCGACTTCACCGAGGCCGTCCCCGACCGGGAGCGGGTGTCCATCGCCGCCGTGCTGGCCGATGTGGACGGCGACGTGCGGGATTTCCCCCTGGGCTACGACACCGTCTTGGGGGAGCGGGGAGTCACCGTGTCCGGCGGGCAGAAGCAGCGCATCTCCATCGCCCGGGCCCTCATCAAGGATGCCCCCATTCTGATTTTGGACGACTCGGTGTCCGCCGTGGACACACAGACAGAGCGGGCCATCCTGGACAATTTGAAGCAGACCCGGAGGGGCCGCACCACCATCCTCATTGCCCACCGCATCTCCACGGTGGAGCAGATGGACCGCATCATCTTTTTGGAGGACGGGGCGGTCACCGCCGTGGGTACCCACGCCCAGTTGTACGAGAGCTGTCCCGCCTATCGTCACATGGTGGAGCTGCAAAAGCTGGAGGAGGAGGGGGCGAAGCACAATGGGTAATCCAATGCGTGAGTATATGCCCCTCCTGTTTGTAGGGGCCGTCATCGGGGTGTTTTCCCTGATCTTCCTGCTGGCCTGGCGGCGGGAGCGCCGGGACAATTCCGCACCCGACTTCGACCGCCATATTCCCGACGGGGAGATCTTCCGGCGGCTGGCCAAATACGCCGCGCCCTACAAAAAGCAGTTCCTGCTGGTGCTGGCCGTCATGCTGCTGTCCATCACCTACGATCTGGCCGCCCCCCTCATCGTGGGCCGGGTAGAGGGGCTCATCAAGGACCGCTTCGAGCCCCCGGTCCTGCTGCGCTGGGTGGCCCTGTATGCCGGCATCCTCATCGTGGCCCTGATCTGCACCTATTTTCAGTCCATCATCCTGCAAAAGACGGGACAGAAGATTCTCTCCGCCCTGCGGCAGGACCTGTTTACCCACATCGAGAGCCTGTCTCACAGTCAGCTCAACAGCATTCCCGTGGGCAAGCTGGTCACCCGGGTGGCCAACGACACCAACGCCATCTCCCAGATGTTCACCAACGTGCTGGTGGCCATGGCGAAAAACGTATTCATCGTGGTGGGGGTGCTGGTGGCCATGCTGGTCCTCAACCTGTCCCTCACCCTGGCGTTTCTGTGCTTCGCCCCCTTCTTGGTACTGTTCACCGTCATCTTCCGCAAGTTTACCCGGAAGGTGTACCGGGTGGTAAAGGACCGCACCACCGACATCAACACCTACCTGTCGGAAAACCTGTCCGGCATCAAAATCACCCAGATTTTCAACCAGGAGGAGCGCAAGCGGGAGGAGTTTTTCGCCAAAAGCGAAGGGCTGAAGAAGGCCAAGCAGAACCAGATCTTCGTATTCAGCATCTTCCGGCCCATGGTGTACATGCTGTACATCTCCTCGGTGCTGTGCCTGCTGTACCTGGGCGGCAAGGGGTACATCCAGAACGCCACCTTCCTGGGGCAGGTGGTGACCAGCGAGACCATTGTGGCCTTCTACCTCTATATCGAGAAGTTCTTCAACCCCATACAGACCCTGGCGGAGCAGTTCAACCAGCTCCAGTCCGCCCTGGCCTCTGCGGAGAAGATCTTCACCGTCTTCGACATGGTGCCCCAGGTGGTGGACGGCCCGGACGCGGCGGAGCTGGAGGAGATCCGGGGGGAGATCGAGTTTCGGGACGTGTGGTTCGCCTACGAGCCCGGGGAGTGGGTGCTCAAAGGGGTATCCTTCCATGTGAGCGCCAAACAGACCGCCGCCTTTGTGGGGGCCACCGGGTCGGGCAAGACCACCATTTTGTCCCTGATCTGCCGGAATTACGACATTCAGAAGGGCCAGATCCTCATCGACGGCCGGGATATCCGCACCATCAAGATCTCCTCCCTGCGCCGCCGGTTCGGCCAGATGCTCCAGGATGTGTTCCTCTTCTCCGGCACCATCCGCAGCAACATCGTCCTCCGGGAGGAGGGCTTCACCGACCAGGAGATCTGGGACGCCTGCAAATATGTCAACGCCGACTCCTTCATCAGCCGTCTGGACAAGGGGCTGGACGAGGAGGTCCGGGAGCGGGGGGCCAATTTCTCCGCCGGACAGCGGCAGCTGCTGAGCTTTGTGCGCACCATCCTCCACCAGCCCGCCGTGATGATTCTGGACGAGGCCACCGCCAACATCGACACCGAGACGGAGCTGCTCATCCAGGACTCCCTGGAGAAGATGCGCTCCATCGGCACCATGCTCATCGTGGCCCACCGGCTGTCCACCATCCAGCACGCCGACCAGATCATCGTGCTCTCCCACGGGGAGATCGTGGAACAGGGCACCCACCAGGAGCTGCTGGCCCGCAAGGGGCGGTACTTCCAGCTCTACACATTGCAGTTCAACAAGCAGAAGCTGCTGGAGGCTTAGTGCCTCCGGCGGCTTCCTTTTTCTTTGAAAAGAAAAAGGAAGCGAAAAAGAAACTTTTGGACCTTCTCCCCTTGACAAATTTTCTTACTTATGATACTGTGTTTTTAACAATAGAAAGAAATATAGTAGTGAAGGGAGAACTGCCCCATGAAAAAGGACTACATGACCCGGCTGGAGGGCTGGGCCCGGTGGATGCTTCCGCCCCAAGAGGCTGAGGACGTGATCGCCGATTACCGGGACATCGTGAGCGACCCGGAACTGCTCCAGGGCCTGGGAAAGCCCCACAGCGTGGTGAAACCCCTGGTCCAAACCCGGCAGTACCGCATCTGGCTGGCGGTATTCGCGGTGATGGCCGCCTGCATTCTGATCCCCGGGGCCAGCCCCCACGCCCCCTTCTACTGGATCTGGGACGCCTGCTTTGCCGGGCCCTATGGCGGCGCCGGCGGATGGTTTCACGTCTTCAGCCACTGGGGCCCCATTCTGGCCGTGGTGGGGCTGGTGGTCTCTCTGGTGTGGTTCCGCCGGACGGGGCGGAAGGAGGGGCGGCTCCCCCAAGCCGTTATCATCCTGATGGCGGCGCTTCTGGTATGGACTGGGGCGCTCCTGCTGGTGGAGTGGGCCGCGTTTCGGGACCCCCAGGGCTTCGCGGACCTGCTGGGCGAAGTGCCCTGGACCTATTTTGGATTTCCCATCATGGGGGGCAGGATGGTGTCCCTATCCGTTGAAATTCTGTGCGACGTTTTGCAGTACGGCGGCACGGCCATCGCCTTCCTGGGGGTGTACGCCCTGGTGAAGGCCCGGACGGGGGACCGCCGATGGGCGGCGGTGTACTGCCTGGCCATGGCCGTGATGCTGGTGTCCATGGAGTCGCTGGCGGTGTTCACCAGTATGAGTATCGGCCCTTTAGACGGCTTGTGGCACGCACAGATGGGTTATTATTTTGCCATCCTTGCGGTGGGCGCGGCGGGCACGGGGGTGGCCCTATGCTGAAAAAGGACCTCATCGAGCTGTGCCTGCTCCACCTGCTGGCCCAGGGGGACCAGTACGGCTACGATCTGCTGAAAAAGCTCCACGCCGCCTTCCCCGACACCCAGGAGAGCGCCGTCTATGCCCTCCTCCGGGGGCTGTGCAAGGCCGGGTGCTCGGAGCAGTACGCGGGCGAGAGCGACCACGGCCCCGTTCGGAAATACTACCGCCTGACGGACCACGGCATGGCTCTGTACGGCGACCGCCTCAAGCAGTGGCGCGCTCTCACCGACGCGCTGGAAGAACTGGGGATTCAATAGCCTCCGGCGGGTTCCTTTTTCTTTGCAAAGAAAAAGGAACCAAAAAGAAACTTTTGGACTTCTATCATGCTTCTCCTGCCTCTGTCAGGGCGGAGTGGATACTGAACCGTATCCCTCCGTCCGATTTTTTTCGAGTTTCCCATAACCGTTTCCCCTCCCGCCCGTATATATTAATAGAACCACCTGTACAGAGGTTTTAGGAGGCTCCAAGCCATGGACGAGCGCACCCTGATCAAAAAACTGAACCGCCACAGCCGGGGTGCGCTGGACCAGGCCGTGGCCCGTTACACCTCCTATGTCAGCGCGGTGATCCTGCGCACCCTGGCGGGCCGCGCCTGCGGGGAGGATGTGGAGGAGCTGTGCGCCGACGTGTTCGTGGCCCTGTGGACCCACGCCGGCACGCTGGACCCGGAGGTGGAAAAGGGGCTGCGCCCCTGGCTGGCAGCGGTGGCCAAGAACAAGGCCACCGACTTTCTCCGCCGGTCCCGCCCCAGCGCCCCCATCCCCGAGGACGCCCCAGACCCCTCTCCCGGCCCGGAGGAGCTGACCCAGCGCCGGGACCAGTCCCAGCGGCTCTGGGCGGCGGTGGACGGGCTGGACGAGCCAGACCGCACCCTCTTTGTGCGCTATTACTACGAGGGGGACAAGCTGAAAACCATCGCGGCGGAGCTGGGCCTGAGCCAGACCGCCGCCAAACAGCGGCTGTTTCGGGGCCGGAAGGCCCTGCGGGCCATATTACAGGAAGGAGTGGAAACGCCGTGAAGAACTGTCTGCAATCATTGTGGGATGAGGTCATGCCGGAGGGCGGGCCATGTCCCCAGCCGGATGGGAAGGCGGTACAGCGCCGGGTGGACGCCGTCTTGGATGAAAACCGCCGGACCTTCCATCTCGGGCGGAAGCTGAAGCTGACCGCCCTGTGCGCCGCCGCCCTGGTGCTGCTCACCGGGGCCGCCGCCGTGACGGAAATGGTGCTGGCCCCGCCTACCTACAACGTGCTCAGCACCTTTTTCCGGGGGGACGCCGCCCCCTGGGAGGATCTGATGGACTTCCAGCCCGTGTCGGTGAGCGACGACAACTATACCCTCACCGTCACCAGCACCGTGGCGGACAACAGTTTCCTGTTCTACACCCTCACCGTGGAGGCCCACAGCGACCAGGCGTGGGAGGCGATGCAAAAGCAGAAGAGCGAGAGCCTTTATGATGTGTTTACCTTCCGCCATGACGGCGGCCTGAGCCTGGGCAGCGAGGATGACCCGGCGTCCCACACCTGGTATGTGGAAGTGCGCACCGGGCGGGCCTGGGGGGCCACCGCCGCCGTCCGGCTCAACCTCATGGAAAAGGGCAAGTGGCTGCGCTTCTCCTACCGGCCCGTGGCCGACCTGAAGCTGACCATCGGCGCCGAGGGCCAGGGGAGCGGCGGCTGGGCCTATCCCGGCCTGACGGGGCCGGTGACGCTGAAGCGGCTCACCCTGTCCCCCCTGACCATCGAGGCGGAGTACACCACCGAAAGGACCGAGCTCTTCCCCGTGCTGTATTTCCTGTGGGAGGACGGCACATACAGCCAGGTGCAGTCCCTGCGGGGCAGTGAGGGCAGCGGGTCCAGCCACGGCGTCGTGGGCGAGGCGTGGGACTATACCAGCAGCCACAGCTTCGATTCCGTCCAGGACCTGTCCACCCTGGAGGCGGTGGTATTCGGCGGCATGGCCTATCCCCTGGACCACGGCGAGCCCTACGAGGTGGATTTGGACGCTCTGACCCTGCGGGAACCGGCCCCGCAGCCCTGAAAGCGGTAGGAGCATCCCCTCAAAAAAGCAATCGTTCGGACCTTTCTCCCGGCGGAGAGAGGTCCGAACGGTGTTTTTGTCAAAAAACTGCTTTGGGACGGGAAGGCGGCGCAGGGACGCAGCCTGTCAATTGCCGCTTTGGACGCCCAGCGCGGCGGCCCACTCCGCCTCCCGGAATCCCACCAGCACAAAGCCGCTCCCCACCAGGATGGGCCGCTTCACCAGCATTCCGTCGGTGGCCAGCAGGGCCAGCTGTTCCTCCTCGCTCATGCCGGGCAGCTTGTCCTTCAGAGCCAGCTCCTTGTATTTCAGACCGCTGGTGTTGAAGAACTTCTTCAGCGGCAGGCCGCTGCGGCTATGCCACTCCTTCAATTCACCGGCGGTGGGAGGGTCCTCCTTGATGTGCCGCGCTGTAAAGGGGATCTCCCGCGCCTCCAGCCACTTCCGGGCCTTCTGACAGGTGGTGCACTTGGGGTACTCCACAAATAACATGTTCAAAACCTCCTCGAGGCGGCGTGATGGAGCCGCCATGTTCGTGAGAATCAAAGCGCCGCCCTATGGGATGGCCGCGGTCCAGCAGCTCCGGCCATAGAGGTCGGTAAAGCGGTAGGTGGCCTGGGTGTTCCCCTCCAGCGGCACATCGCTGATGGTCAGCCCCTGCTCCGGGACGGTGAGGGCCTCGCCCAGCAGGTAGCTGTCCTGGTACGCCCCGCCGTAACTGTAGTAGTCACACAGGAACTCCAGGGTGTCGCCGGGCTGGAGCGCCTCCTGGCTCTTGGCCACCGTGTCGGTCTCGCCGTCCGGGTAGATTGCCCGCACCCCGGCCACATAGCCGTGGGGGTTGTCGTTGTCGAAGGTCAGAAGGAGCTCGGAACGCATGCCGTTGTGGAGCACCGGCACCCGGCCCGTGATGGTGTAATTGGTCCCATCGTCCACGGTGGCGGTGTGGTAATAGGCCACCGGCTGTCCGTTCACGGCCAGCCAGGTGTTGTCGGTCACCCCCAGCAGACCGCCCTCGCCGTCAAACTGGTACACATTGTCCAGCCCCAGGTCGATGTAGCCCTCGCCGTCGTCGTAAAACAGGTTCAGCTCCAGGGCGTGGACCAGCCCCCATTGCTCTTCGGTCAGCCGGATGACAGGGACGCCGTCCGCCCCCTCCTGCCACAGCAGGGTCTCGGAGGGAAAGCGGTTTTCGGCCAGGTATTGGGCCAGCTCCTCATCCCCCAGGGCCCGGTCGCTTAGAAATTCGCTGTTGCTGCCGTCCAGGCCGGAGACGCGCCCGAAAGAGCCGCCCAGCAGTTCACCCAGCAGGGCGGAAATTTCGTCCGCGCCCACGCCGGAGCCTCCGCCCAGCTGGCCCAGCAGAGCGGGCAGGGGGGAGGCCGTGCCGCCGGAGGCGGCCTGCCCGCTGACTTCCAGGCTGGCAAACTGCCGGATGCACTGGATGTAGCCCTTGTCCATGCCGATTTGATTGAAGGTGGAGGCGGCCCGGTCCACGTTGGACGACTTTCGGTAGGGGAAGTAGATGGAGATGCCGTAGGCGTTGGTCATGTTGGAGGAGGTGCGGTTGTACTTCACCGCGCCCAGCAGAACCTTTGCCAGGGCTTCCCCCTCCTTGGTGCCCAGGTTTTTGGCCAGATGGACCAGGTCTACCTGGTCGATCCGGCTGGACTGGGCGAACTCCCGGGCCCCGCTGCGGGCGTTGGACACGGTCTGGTACTGCTTGTCCTGGATGAGCCGGGTGGTGGACCGGGAGAAATCCGACAGCGCGGAGGGCAGGGTGGCCTCCAGCTCTGCCAGGTCGATGATGGACAGAGTGGTGAGCTGGCCCGGGCACTTTTCGGCACAGGTGTCTACAAAGCTGTCCACGATCTGTCTGCCCAGCTCAACGGTGGGGATGGAGGTGTTTTTCCCGAAAGCGGTGAGCCAGTCGGTGTAGTACCAGCCCACCCCAGGCTCAGTCTCCTCCGAGGCGATGAGGTAATCCGCGTACTGGGTGAGGGTCAGTGCGGTCTCCGCCGTGGCCATTAGGCAGGCGTCGAAGCCGATGAAGTCGAATTTCACGCCGGCGGATTTGAGGGCGGCGTCCACCCCCGCCAGGCTCATGGAGCCGGTGGAGGCAAATTTCTCGTCATAGCCGTAGCCGCTGACGGAGCCCCCGCCGTGGTCCCAGAGGATCAGCTCATACCGGCTGGCGGGGTAGTTTTTCACGCACCACTGGATGTAGCCGGACAGGACGGACGGGTCCGTCATAGATACGCTGCCTAGGTTTTTCTCCAGACAGACCAGCTGGCCGTTTTTCACCTGCCAGATCTGGTTGCCGGAGCTGGAGACCAGGTTGTTTTTCCAGCCCTTACAGCCGCCGGTGTACGCCAAAAGGTTGATATTGTCCCCAAACCGGGCGTTCAGCATCTCCTGGAGGTCGGCGGTGCCCATGCCGCTGCGGGACTCCAGGTCGGTACCGCACATATAGACCATGATGGTGGCGGTATCTCTGCCGCTTCCCAGCAGTTTGGTATATTTTTCCCGGGCGTTTGCGGCCACGGTGGTGTCTAATCGCCCCGTGTTGGCTGGGCTCTGCCAGCCGGTGGAGACGCTGCCGCCGCCCAGGCCTCCCAGGAGCTGGGTCCAGTCCACGGCCCCGCCGCCCTGGTTGGGCTGCTGCTGTTGCTGCTGCTGGCCCGTGGAGGACGTCTGGGCTGGGCTGCCGGATAGGCCGCTGAAAAGGGCTGTGAGCCCTCCGCCGCCGCCCAGCAGCAGGGCCAGAAGCAGCACGATCAGTTTCATCCCGCCGCCCCCGCTGCCGGCGCCCCGGGCGCCGCCGCCCTGGGGCGTTCGATCCTTGTACCCGCCGGCGTCCCCCACCGGGCCGGTGCCCAGGCCCTCGCCCCGCTTCCGTACGCTTTTGCCGGAGCCGGTCACGTTTTTCTCCCGGCCCCTGGGTCTATTGTTGTCCATGGCTGTACTCATCCTTTCCACCAACGCTGACTTTACCCGGATATTATATGATAAATCGTGGCGGAGGGCAAGTGTTTTGAGGGGAAGCCCATTCCTTATGACGGCAGGATATGGTATACTGCAAAAGACGGGTCCGCTCCATTGACCGCAGGGCCAGAGGATGCGTCTATGTCACAGACCACCAAACGGGCGCTGGAGGGGTTCCGCAGGGGAAAGCCCATACAGACCGGGACAGATGATTAAAGATACATCAAAAGATTTGCCGTGATAAAAGTTTTATCACAGCACAGCCTGTCGAAAAACGGGCTGCCTGGGAAATGTTAGGCAGGACGCAAAGCAAAAAAGACACGTACGGGCAGAAAACAGCAGGAAAGAGAGTCGAGATTGCAGTTTCCCGCGCAGAATCTCAAGCCAGACTCTATCCTAAACCTGTCAGTGTGCCGGAATTGCTTTTGAAGAGCCGCTCTTCAGCTTAAACTTCCCTACCAGACTCTTCATAAGCTGTGACTGACTGGACAGTTCTTCGCTTGCCGCCGCGCTTTCCTCCGCGGTTGCCGAGTTTGTCTGTACAACGTTGGAGATCTGGTCAATTCCCGCAGTGAGCTGAGCAATGGAATCCGCCTGATCGCTGCTGGCCTCCGAAATCTGCTTGATAATGCCAGCCATTTCGTTCACGTCATTGACCGCTTGAATCAAAGACTGCTCCGTATCGTTCGCAATCTGCGTTCCGTTTTCGATTGCCTGCAAAGAATTCTCAATCAAAGCAGCGATATTTTCGGAGGCCTCTGTGCTTTTGTTTGCCAGATTGCGGACTTCATCGGCTACTACGGCAAACCCTTTTCCGGCGGCGCCTGCGCGGGCGGCTTCTACGGCAGCGTTCAGGGCGAGAATGTTGGTTTGGAAAGCAATATCTCCAATGATTTTCATGATTTTGCCGATCTCACTGGAGCAGCTGCTGATATCCCCCATCGCCCTTGTCATCTGCCGCATTTTTTCTTTGCTCACATCCATCTCTACGTTGACACTGCCTGCCGCTTCACTGGCCTGCCGCGCACTGTCTGCGTTCTGATTCACCTTGTTGGAGATCTCGTCAATGGTGGCGGCGAGTTCCTGCACAGAACTGGCCTGCTCAGTTGCCCCCTGGGCAAGCGCCTGGGCGCCATTCGATACCTGGTCCGCTCCGCTCGCGACCTGGGAGGAACTTTGACTGATTTGCAGCATTGTGTCATTGAGCTTATCCGCAATGCCTCGGAACGAGACAAGCAGAGGATAAAAGCCGCCTGTATAAACTTCCTCGCAGGTCGAATCCACCGTAAAATCTCCCTCGGCCATTTTCGCAAGGAATTGATTCTCATCCTCAATAATAGTCTGAAGCTTATGGATCAATCTGCCCACCTGAGCGGCGAGAACACCCAATTCGTCCTTCGAGGAATAAGAAATCTCTACATCCAAATCCCCTTCCGCCATTTTGGTAGCGGCATTTTCAATTTCGGAAATAGGGGTTTTAATCAGGCGTATAATCACAAATGAGAAGAAGACGCCCACGAGGATGATGGCAATGACAACTGCCGCCATGGTCAAAGTGGCGGTTCTGTATAGGGAAGCGCTTTCCGCCGCCGCGTCATCACTTCCCTTTGTATTGTAGGCGATGATATCATCAAAAGCACTGTTCAACTCTTTGAAAAGCGCCTCACATTCTCCGTCCAGAATCGTGCGGGCACTCTCAGTGTGGCCCTGCCTGACCAAAGCCATCATTTCTTCATCCGCCGACTGGTACTGCGTCCAGAGATTATTTGCGTTGTTATAGAAATTTCTTTCTTCCTCATCGATCATGTCCCCATATGCGGCTAAGAGGGCATCCATAGTTTCTATTCCATCCTGGAGGTACTGAAGGCTGGTCTTCTCTTTGTCATCAGAGCCTGCGGTAAGGTACCCCAGCTCATTCAGCCGAATGTTAGAAATGGTAGTGCTCAACTCCCTTGCGACGTCAACACTAGGAAGCCAGCTTGTTGCAATGTCGCTTGTCATGTCGTTCATCTGACCCATGAGAAAAAATGACATCCCACTGATAATAAGCATTCCGAGCAGCGCAACGCCTATGAGAATGTAAAGTTTCAGTCTGATTTTTAAATTTTTTATGTAGTGAATCATATTTGCGATCTCCCCCTATGTTTCATGATCCGCAGTTGAAAGCCGCAAAAATTATAGGTTACAACTGCTGTTCAAAAAATATGTCGGAAAATTTTCTTCGCTTGATAAGTTAATTGGTGAGAATATTATGGATGCGTTCTTTCGCATGGCTGTAAAACCGCATCTTATTTGCCGGGAAAAAATAAATAAGCCCTGAAATCACAAGATTTCAGGGCTTATTCTATGCTTTTACTGAAAAATAATCTGGGCAAAAAAATAGGCCAGGTAAGCGTCAAATCTCCCAGCGTCTTGCACAAGAATACGGGATGCGAGAAAAAACATATAGAGTCCAATAAAGTGTCATGTACTCTCGAATAGTACATGGCACCCGAATCTTCCGATATGTCAATGTCAAGGAGTTTCAGATGCTGTTCCTATACTGGCTCATCACCTGCTTTGTCCCGGAAATCCCCCATCCGATGCCGATTATCTACGGCGAAAAGGGAGCGGCAAAAAGCACAGGCTGTGTTTTGCTGAAACAGCTCATTGACCCATTGGCCACAGACACTCTAACGCTTCAAAATGATACCAGAACCCTGGTAGTCAATCTGCAACAGCACTTTTTCCTTCCGTTCGATAATGTCTCTGCTATAAACGGAGAAACCAGCGATATGCTGTGCCGTGCAATCACAGGCGGCAGCGTCCAACAGAGACGCCTATGCACTAACGCAGAAGATTATATTTTTATGTTTATGCGCTGCCTTGCGATAAACGGCATCAGCAATGCTGCCAACCGCTCTGACCTGCTCGACCGCTCGCTTCTATTTGAGCTGGAGAGGGTATCGGAAGGGGAGCACAAAAAGCTTGTGGAAGTCTATCGAGACTTTGAGGCAGACCGCCCCATCATCTTGGGAGGCATCTTCGACACCCTTTCAGCGGCTATGGCACGATTCCCCACCGTCAAATTAGACAAGCTTCCGCGGATGGCGGATTTCTGCCGCTGGTGGTATGCGGCCGCTGAGGTGTTAGGAGGCCGTGGAGAGCAGTTCTTACGGGAGTATACCGCCAACTATGAACGTCAGAACGACGTGTGTCTGACCTTCTCGTTCAATTGGCTAACATGGCGCAGGAGTATGGTATCAGCAAAAATTCTAAGAGCCTCCCATCCCAGCCAAATGTACTGTCCCGACGGTTGAACGGGATAAAAAGCAACCTGAAAGCTGTTGGCATAACGTTTGCCAAGGAGTCAAAATCCAATGGGGCATATATAACCCTGAAGAACGAAAATTTATCACCATTACCGTCATTGCATGTGGATTCCGCCCAAATAATGGGGTTTAAGCATGGTGATGCCCCCGGCCCCAGCAATATTGCCCCCACCCAATATCCCCATAAAACCCACAGGAAATGGTGATAATTCGGAAGATTCCGAGGACGATGACATTGAATTTTGAGGAGGACGACTGATATGGAACAACAAATCCCCATTCCGCAGAAGGTAACGCTCACCATTCCAGAGGCGACGGCATACACCAACATCAGCATGACTAAGATCCATAGCCTGCTGCTGCGGCCAAACTGTCCGTTTGTTCTACATGTGGGCACCCAAAAGCTCGTGAAGCGGAAAGAATTTGAGGACTTCATCAGCCGTCAGCTTGTAATTTAGCATTTCAACAGTTGCGGGAAAAGAGCCGATATGATATACTACGGTAGTTATATCAGGCTCTTTCCCCATCTCTATTGATGGCGGTATACGCCGGGTCAACCATCCGGCAGGCGTACATTGCCATGGGGACCATGTTCTAGGCCGCTGTCATGAACGACATCATCAGCAAACACCCCATGGACGGCCATGGTTTCTACTTGAAATCGTCCCGCCCAAAGTGTAAAATGGCGTAGAAATGGCGTAGACGTTTCAGAAACCGTTGAAAACAAAGGAGTTGTGAGGATATATGAAGTTAGGAATCGTGGGGCTCCCCAACGTGGGCAAGTCCACGTTGTTCAACGCCATCACCAACGCGGGCGCGGAGAGCGCCAACTATCCCTTCTGCACCATCGAACCCAACGTGGGCATGGTGGCTGTGCCGGACAGCCGCCTGGACTGGCTGTCCGACTTCTACAAGCCGAAAAAGACCACCCCCGCCGTGGTGGAATTTTTGGACATTGCCGGGCTGGTGAAGGGTGCCTCCAACGGTGAGGGCCTAGGCAACAAATTTTTGGCCAACATCCGGGAGTGCGCCGCCATCGTTCATGTGGTGCGTTGCTTCGATGACGAGAACGTGATCCATGTGGAGGGCTCCACCGATCCCGTCCGGGACATGGACATTATTGACCTGGAGCTCATCATGGCGGATGTGGAGATGGTCGACCGGCGCATCGACAAGGCCTGCAAGGCCGCCAAGGCGGACAAGAAATTCAACCACGAGGCGGAGGTGTTCGAGGGCCTGCGGGACTGGCTCAACGACGGCAAGTCCGCCCGGTCCTATCTCGACCAGGTGGACGAGGAAGATGCCGCCCTCATCGCCACCAGCGAGTTGCTGTCTCTGAAACCTGTCATTTATGCCGCCAACCTGGACGAGGACGGTTTCTCCGATCCCTTCGGCGTACCCTACTACGGCCAGGTGGCGGACCGGGCTGCAGCCGAGGGCGCCCAGGTCATCCCTGTGTGCGCCAAGCTGGAGGCGGAGATCGCCGAGCTGCCCGCCGATGAGAAGGCCATGTTCCTGGAGGACCTGGGTATTACCGAATCCGGCCTGGACCGTCTCATCCGCGCCAGTTATACCCTGCTGGGGCTCATCTCTTTCCTCACCAGCGGCGAGGACGAGTGCCGGGCCTGGACCATTACCCGCGGAACCAAGGCCCCACAGGCGGCGGGCAAGATACACACCGATTTCGAACGAGGCTTTATCCGAGCGGAAACGGTGGCCTTTGAGGATTTGAGGGCCTGTGGTTCCATGGCCGCCGCCCGGGAAAAGGGCCTTATTCGCTCCGAAGGCAAGGAGTACGTGGTGCAGGATGGGGACATTATCCTGTTTCGGTTTAATGTGTAAGGCATAATTTCATCATTGAAACCTTTGGAATCACTGGGGGTTGCCGTTATAGAGCGGCAACCCCCTTTGGTGTTCTACCCCTATGTTACCCCTATTGGCGTTTTCCGCTCAATAGTTTACCACATTCGCCAGCTTCTGCATCTCATCCCGTTGTCAGCGCCGATGCGATTTTGTAATTTTTCGCCGAACAGAGGATATCGAAAAACGGCGAGTAAACGTGTACAGCCCTTGTATAATTATACTTGCCGTTTTCGCCTGTCAAGCCTAAAACAAGCTGATAAATCAGGGCTTGACGGGCTTCAATCCGGCAAGTGAAGTGGTGTATAAGGGCTGTTTACACCGCTATGCTGACCGCCGAAAAATGACATTTTTCAATGGCGCTGACAAGTATTGCTTCTGCGGGCAAAGATAGGAAAGCAAAGGGCGGAGAAAGAAGCTGGAAACGGCAGATGGATGATGCTGTAACCTGCGCATAAATGACTGGATTTTGTGGGAGATATTACTTCCGAAAAACAATATAGAAAAATGATATAGGAAGTGGTAAAATAGACAGCATGGAACACATTTCGGGTGATTTTCAGGTCGCCGCCCTCGGCGAACAGCTTGGCCTGAAGGGCGTACTCGGCCTTTGTCATGTATACCTCATAGCCCATCTGTGTTTACCTCCTTCATTGGCAGTGTACTCCTGCTGGAGCGGATCCCCAGCAGCGCCCCAGCGAGGATCCGTCCCGGTCTTGACCGGGGGCGGTGGAGCGGCGGCGCGGTACTGGCCATCCGCGGGCCCAGGGCCGGGCGGATAGGGATCTGACTGTAAAACGCGGGCGAAGTAATGATCAGGCTCGACAACCTGCTGGAACCCTCTTTTACGCTCTGAATCTCATCATAAATCTGGCGTACATCTCTTACTGCCTCTGCGTGGCCAACTCTCAGATCAACAACAAATTCTGCCCAGCGTTCTGGGCCTTGCGGCCCAACTGATTCAACGCGGGCCTGTTCATACCCTAATGCCGCGAGACTGTAAAGGATTCCCTGCCGGGTTCCTCCCCACTCGGAAATAACCCCCTTCATAGCTAGACGTGTCCGATAGGCTTCTACGCTCTCTCCGGCGAGCCTGGGCATATTGCGGTCTTGGCCGTGGACGGGGAGCATGATAGAAGAGGCTGTGGCGATATTGGTCTCGCCTCTCACCCGGAGGGCGTCCTCCTTCAGACCGTCGAAGACCTGTCCCGATGACCTTGAAGAAGATGAAGAACTGATTGACCGCCCGCTTGCCTTTTTTCAGCGGGGTAAAAAGGAGATCGAACATATACTCTCCGAAGCGGTCGTACCGCTTCACTGGGCACGCACTCCCTTCTCACGGTGACGGTGACAGCCCCCAGGGTGATGACCTTGTCCTTGTCGAGCGTGACGTCTTGGACCGGGGTGGCGATCTTGACGTTCGTCGAGGCTGTGTAGCCGTTGCGGATGGCGCGATTGATGTCCGATAGGGTGAGCTCGTAGAGCTTGCGGCCCTTGCGGACAGCGAGGATCTCCGTAAGGATGGAGGAGATCTTCCCCTTGATTTCCCCATCACTGGAGATGTCAGTTGTCGTGACCGTTACCTCAATATCTTGGGGGACTATGACGGATGAGCGCACAAGTATGTTGTTATATGGCCCGACGATCTTGTCAACCGCTTCCCGAACTGCATCGAGGAGTCCTTCGGTCGCTTCGCCCGCCGTGCCCGTGACAATGACGTCAACCGTGCCTTGCCCCCGGGGGTGCTGACAGTCCGCTTGAGCGAACAGGACGCCGGAGACGCTCTCCGCCGCATTGATGAACGTGTCCTCAATGGGCCTCGCTGCGAGCTCCGACCACGAGCGGAGCGTCCGGGTCTTGAGCCCGTCATCGTCCTCGGTGTTCGCTGCCCTCCCGGGTTATCCAGTCCGCGCCGTTGGTGATCTCGTCGATGCCGTTGAGGAAGGTCAGGCTCCGGGTGATCTGGCCCTCGGGGACATTGTACCGGGAGCCCTCCATCTCGGTCTCGACGAGGACGCCGACCGCCCGGGCCCCCTGTTGGAGAACCGTCGCCTCGAGGACGAAGAAGCGGAGCTCCTCGCCGTTGATGTCCTTCTTCGTCTTGAAGACGTGGCCCTTCTCGATCTTGACTCCTTCCGATTGGGCGGCGGCTGTGGTATCTACTGGACGTATTTCGACGGGAGCGGCGACGAGCAAAGCGGCCCCGCCGAAGGCCGTGAGGCCCGCGACGGAACCGCCTGATTTTTTGCGCCCACATAATTAAGTTTTTAATCTGTCCAATTGCTTGAGGGCCATTTTTCGCTGCTCGTAAGCCCAGAAACCCTTGCAAATAGGGCAATTGGACAGTCAAAAGGCAAAAACGGAAAAATGTCCAATTGCTCCAAGGGTGTTTTGGGTACTTAGGGACCCGGTATCGCGCACAGTTGCACGGCCCGAGTAACGGCTTGTAACGGCTCCGCCCGGCGCGATCCCCGGTGATGGAGGGCCCAAAACGGCCCTTTTCCGGGATAGGTGTTGATTTCTGCACGTTTTAACGCCCTGCTTGCACGGCCCGCCTCCTTGCTTTTCCGGGGCCCGCCTCATAAGCGTTAAAATAGAAGTGACAATGTTGGAAAAATGTAATATACTGATTGCATGGAAAAGATAAGAGAAGAGAGGGAAGAGCTGAAAAGCTTATTACCTGACGGCTGGGAAGAAAAGGCAAAAGAGAGCAAAGCAATTTGTCGGACC
>ERZ808041.116-NODE-116-length-95414-cov-4.559835_pt1 | contig 95414 bp, 104 predicted proteins | sample MGYA00380192_ERZ808041 | MGnify/ENA primary metagenome ERZ808041 (study PRJEB31490, sample SAMN06133412) | mouse gut metagenome | isolation source: Z1_1 | host: mice | place: China: Chengdu | collected 2015-05 ...
AACACTTCTTTGAGCTTGTCCGGAACCGGAAGCCCAATGAGTGCCACATTCTCCAGAATGGAAATCCCTTCATTGGATAAATAGAAAAAGATGATCGCTGTACGGAGAACGCTGCCATCCTGAATGACCTGCGTGTCTACGATGTGGCCGATAGCCACCAGACAGAAAATCAAAATCTTCTTAAAAATCCCTCGAAAGCCGACCTCACTGGAAAGTTTCTTTTCCAGAATTGCCACCATGATACCTGTCAGATAATCAATGATGACAAACACCAGAAGTGCGTATAAGAAACCATCAAAGCCTCCCAAAAACCATCCTACGAAACCTCCCATTGCTGCCCATGCGTAATGCACAATCTCTGTAAAAATCTTCATAATCAATGTCCTCTCTTTCTTTTTGATATAATTTAAGCCGTTCGTTTCCACATATAGCAGACGATGTACGGCTGTAAATTCGTGTGCGCTCCACCGCCTCCGGTATTAGCATTCGTACCTTTAGCGGTCAACGTATGTGTGTGCGCTCCTGCACTGCTTGTTGGTGAAGTAGCCTGTGCTCCTGATGCACCTGCGCTATGCACGGTATGCACACTGGAGCCGGAGCCTCCGTCTGTATCACGTCCAACATTATGTGTGTGAGCACCTTTACTGTTTGTTGTAGCGGAACTTCCTGTAAACGTATGCGTATGGGCTGGCATCTGCGCTGTAGTCAGCGTTACCATAGATGCACCGCCTGTCTTTTCCACCGTAGAAAAGTTCGTATCAGAAGTATTAATACCGACCGGAACCCGACCGCTTCCCCATGCCACCCATGTTCCTCCAAAGTAGGTGGATGGATTAGTGGATTTCACACTCATATAAATACTTCCGACCGGATACATTTCTTTTGCAAACTGCTGGATATAATCCTTCAGAAGTTTGCCGTACACCTTCACATCCCAATCTTCGGATACTTCAAACATATTGTCGTTTTCTGCTACTTTTCCGACCGCTACCCCTTTACCACCAGCTTTAAAGTCCATGACTACTGCTGCGGTCGAAACAATATCCTGTATGGATACCGAGGTGAATGCATCGGTCAGTGTATACTTAATGTCATAGGAAGTTTCCGTAGAAATCGCTCCACCACCAAATACCACTGCGGTTCCCGAAGAAAAAGCGACCCCTGCAGAAGTCCAGGAAGTCGCTGTTGTCTTTTTATATTGAATCGAACCCGTCACCGTATTTTTACTGCTGCAGGTCGAATAGGAAAAGGAAACCAAACCTCTAACATAGGTTCCTTCATCATTCACCGTACCGCCACTTGTGCATCGCTGACTCAAGTAGCTCGTAAAACTTGGTGGTGAATAAGCCTGTACCGTGATTGAAACGGTCACAGCTGAAGAAACCCTTCCTCGTGAATCGGTCACGGTCGCTGTAAAGGTTATCGTACCGGATGTATTTAAAAATCCGGTTGTAAAACTGGAAGCCGTACTTGTAAAGCCTCCACCGGAAATCGAATAAGAAGAAATGGTCGAACCATAACTCCCAGCTGCCCCGTTGATCGTCAACGTGACTTTCGATTTTGTCTGTACATAAATGCCCCAGGAACTTGGAACATCTCCGTCCACTCTCGCTGCAGTCAGACTGGTAATGGTCGGCTTCACCGAAGATGGAACGGTAAGAGTAAGCGTACAAGTCTTACTTCCGATTTTCGTGCTGCCATTATAAGTCGTACAAGTAATTGTACAGGTTCCCGTCAGAGCATTCGGTATCTGGTTTGCCAGCGTAAGTGCCGGAGTCCACGAAACGGAAGTGGATGTAGTCTTTGTTGCAATCGTCCCTGTCGCACTTCCGAATGCATAGGTAAGTGTATGCGTAAAGGAAGAAGATGCTCTGGTGATTGTAATCGTACTGGCAGAACCCATATTTACACTGGTTGCTGATACACTCGATGCACGTGGAATGGAATCCAATGTTACTGTCGCACTTGCTGAGATGGAATCGTAGTACGTTCCACTTAACGTTGCCTGTATATAAAAAACAGAACTGATCGTAATACTCTTACTTCCGTCACTGTCATGCGTAACCGTCTGAGTAAGTGTCCCTAACAAATGTGTCCCGGTACTGCTGATAGATGGTGAAGTATAGGTCTGCTTGGTTCCGGCAATCGTGGTATAGTTCGTAGATCGGCTGTTGATGCTCAAACTCCAGTCGTTTACCAGATACATTTTTGCTGTAATGGTACTGGTATTGGCAGATACATTCTGCGACTGTGACCAGTCAACCCGCAGTTTATAATGTCCATCTCTAATGGAACCGGAAAAACTACCGCTGGATGCCATACACTCTCACCTCCTCCTTATGCTGTAGGGTCACGCCATTTAATAGACAAATTTCCCGATGTTCTTGGCAGAAAGTCAAACCACCCTCGGCTCTCATTTCCAAGAGACAACTTGTTTCTGATTTCTGCATTGGTGATTACCAAAATCTGATTGGAAATATACGCAATCCTTTGCCCGTTTTCCTTAAAGGCCAGTTCCTCATTGGAAAGCTCTGCCGTAAAGGCATTCCCAACTTTTCCAAGTTCAATGAGTGCGCCTTTGAAACGAATGTACTCTTCTAAGAGCGTCTGATTTGCAGATACATTTTCTTTGATTTCATTGGTAATCGCTGTAAAATCCATACGGATTTCGGAACTGTTCTGCGTGATACTTGTCTGGAAATCCTGCTGAATCAGTTCCATCTCCGATTTGGATACATACTCTTCACGAACAGAAGATGTGATCTGCTCCGAGGTCTTTGTGATTTCGGAATAACACTCCTTCACATTCACCTTCAGAGCTTCCACATCTTCGACTGCCTGTTCGTAATCCTCAAAGCTCTGAAAGCTCGCTTGACAGGAAGTGATAAGTGCCATTCCTACCACCTCCCATTAATTTGAAACATCACACTGCAGAGTAACCAGACTGTCGATATCCGCTGCAGACAGATAGATGACCTTTCCGGTCTTATCAAATTCTACGGTATTTCCGTCCTTATCCTGCATATACCAAGTGTAGATAAGGCTTTGTGTTTCCGGCGATTCGTTCCATGCACTTCCACCGTAGTCCATCAATGTTACTGTTTGATTTTCATGGTCTATCTTGTACCAGAAATCTCCAGCACTCGGTGAAGATGGTGCAGTTTCGCTAATCGGACCAAGTAATGGGTCAACCTCTTTCTGATTGGTTCGAACAATCACATAAGGCACTACACCTCCCAGATTGTTCTTCACCGTGAAACCACCAATGGAAAGCATTTCTGACACATACGGGTCAGACTTATCTTCCACAGTGATCACATCCACATAAGACTTACTGTTATAAGTCATCGTACAACGGTAAGACTGGATATTTACGATATCGGAACCAGAAACGGTAAGTGTTGAGGATGTTGCTCCACTGATATTCGTCCATGTACCATTTACATATTTCGCCCACTGATAGGTCGCACTTGTAATGGCAGTTGTTCCGTTATATGCCGATGTTGCAAGTGTCAAGGAACCAGACTGGTTAACTACAATCGTTCCATTTGGTGCATAAACAGAAAAAACAACGGCATTCTCTCCGTTGCTTCCATTGCTACCTTTATTCGATTTTGTCCATCCAAACTTCTTCACTACCGACTTTCCAGAAATGGTGAAAGTAAGGTCAATGGTTCCGTTTAAAACAGTGGCTCCTCCAAGCGTTGCTCCAGAAGCTACCGTCAGGACAAGAGAACCTGCTGCAGTTGCGGTTGCAGCTGTATTTGTTTTTACTGTCATTCCACTTGGAAGTGTGCCGACTGTACAAGTACAAGCAGTCTGGGTAATACCCACATATCCGGTGAATGGAATCGTAATACTAAGTTCTGCAGATACCGTACCGGATGCACTACATGCAATGGTCTGTGCTTCATTCCCCAGAATTACAGAAAGTCCACCTGTTCCGGCACTACCCGAAGCACCCTGTTCCCCTTTCGCACCATCGTAAATTTTTGTAATGGTCACGGTATCATACACATCTGCATCATCCGTCACTAGCTTGATCTGCGCTACATTATTTACAAAAACTGCATGGGCAGGTTTTACTACCAAGGTTCCACTGGTAATATTGCTGTTATCCGTAGTAGTCGGATAATCAGCCCATGCACCGGAACTGTTTTTATACTGCCACTTACTGTTAGATACACCCTGTACCTGTGCAGTAAGGGTTGCCTGTGAGGCGCCAACTAACGTGGAACTGGTATTATACTTAAATACATAAGTATCTGCAGTCACATAAGCCAGTCTGGCGTTCTCCGCATTCTTTACCAGAGTGTAAGTAATATCCGCTGAGATATTAACCGTATTCTTCGTTTCCGAATCGTAATAACTGATATAGCAGATATAGGTAATCATGCCAGAGGAAGAAGATGCCAGCATATCTTTGCTTACCGTAAGAATACCGCCTGCTGCACTTTCCCCGGAAGCAAGAGAGGCTTCTGCACTGGTTCCGTCTTTACGTTTCCATGTAATTGTAAGGCCGGATGCATTTAATGCCACACTCGTCTGATCTAAGAAGATGACCGGGGTCAGTTTCAGATTAGTTGTTGCCCAGCTTGGAGCATACGTGTGTGGCAGCACGTTTGGGTCTTCACTCTGCGTCTTTGGCAGATTGGAAGTAATATAAGCCGACAGCTTTCGCTGATCTGTAATGTCAACGAAGGTCTGCTGGCTGGAAGTTAAAACTGTAGCCATATATAAATCCTCCTATCAAAGTGTAATTTCACAATAAAAGGATGCGTTGTCCAGCACATCCTCCGTAGTAATAATGACTGATTTTGTTCCGATGTGCTGGCTGTCCCAATCTGCATCGGCAGTCTCATTGTTTGATTTTCTATGCCAGATGAAGCAGGACTCCTCCAACGTATCGGTGATATCCTTATCCCAGGAATAAACTTTGCACCTCATGGTACTCTGCTGACCTTTATCCCGGAAGATGTTCACGCCATCCACCACAAGCTCTGTCCGGTACATCTTGGAATTATTGATGTCATCCACCTTCCCGGAGATATTCTCAATCTTCACGGTCTGCCCCAAGATATCCTGTTCCAGAGAAGTCAGATTGTCATTCTGCTTGGCAGAAATGGAACTCAGCGTGACACCGCTTGCACCAATGGTGATGGTGTTCCCGGACGGGTTCAGATAATCTTTCGTCTTTCCAACGCATAGATACCTGCCATCAATCCCATGTGGCGGTGACTTGCAGTACACATACTGCCTTGCCCGGATATCCCCGATGTCGGCTCCGGTATCAGACTCATCTACAATGGTAAGTTCCATACTGGTGATACCTTTGGCAAGTTCTGCGATTCTGGCTTTGGATTTCGTCAGAAGATTTCCCGGTATGGTCACGTCCTCCCAAACTTCCGTAGTCCAAATCCAGCCGATCTCTTCCACGGATTCTTCATCATACACATAGTTCACACCACCATTGACTCCGGCAATGCTGACTCGCTCGTCGGTTTCTGTTTCATTTCCCTCTGCATCGGTAACGGTGATCTTTGCTCCCAAAGGGACGAGAGCCGTATAGCGTTCTGTATGATCCCGGTTGATTTTCACATCCAGAAGGTTCTTTCCATACTCCACAGTCTGCAAAGAATAAGCAGTATAATCAGAAAGATAATCCAGAACTTTCCCTTCCTCGGTGTATCGCACCTGCAGATAACCTCCGTGTGTTTTAATCAACTTTTCTTTTATCGCATCCAAAGTCACGGAATACTCCGAATTGCTGTATGCGATATAATCATTGTCATCTGTGACCGTCACTTCTCCGATGGTGAACTGCTTCTTTTCTTCTACAGATTTGTTATGTTCTGTTACAAACAATTCCAGAAGTCCCCGGAGCGTTCCTTTATATTCGTAAGGCGGTTGAAGGGTATCTTTCAGATAGGCAAGTGCCGATTCACACGTCCAAGTATGACTGTTGTAAAAATCGCTGCCATCATCCAAAGCACGTCCTTCAAACACCGTAACTTTTCCTTTTTTACATTCGATGACCGAAGCCATCGGTTTGATTACATCCAGATATGGATGATTGAATGGCGCAGACAGAGTCAGACTGTCAATGTTCTCCGCATCCTCATTTATCTGTGCCTGCGTAATTGCAAGTTTGGATAAGTGTGGATGATAGAAAATCTCACCATCCACATAGATGCGAAATAAACTCATAGCCTACCCTCCCTGTATCGAAATGTGGTGGTTCCGCTTCCGGTAATGTTCAGTGTATTTTCACCTTCCTGCAGCTCCATCTCCGGGAACTCCCATGTCCCGGCACTAACCGATTTCTGAAACGTATCCTCTCCAACCTTCCATGAAAAGGCAGTCTCCGCAGTCGTTGTGATTACAGGAACTACTGGCATATAGTCATTGGTAAGCGTGACAGTTCCGCTTACTGACACTGCAACTACGGTTTCTTTCGTATGATACAGATAGGAGTCTCCATCCGTGCAGGATAACACTATCTGCCCCTTATGACTTTTCGGATCATAAGTTGGAGAAGCCTCTATCGTTCCTACCGCATACACATCTGCACTATCGGAACAAATCACTTCACAGAGCCTTCCGGCAAAGCGGTTCACTACTTCACTGACTTTTTGATTGAAGGCTTCTCTTGTCCCATGCATGGAAAGTGTAATCGTAAAACTACGAGGCTGATAGGATACGCTTCCCAGACTTTCCGTATATCGAATCGGAGAATTTCTTCCCGGAACCACAATGGTATTGGTCTGGGACTGCGGTGTCGGGAAATCAATGTTTTCCCTTATCCAACCCAGACCATATAATGAAATTCCATTCATGCTTACATCTAAAATCATAAGCTCAACCTCCTATTCAGCTTCTGTGCCTGTCCCAGCTTATTATCAATTGCCGGAAGCAGATGTCCTACAAGCGTTCCATCTTCCAGATAGATGCCCTTACTGCTGTTGGCAGCGATCACGGCAAGGTACTGTTCCATTGCAGACATATCCAGCCTGCTGGAAAGAATGGCTTCCAGATTGTCATAGAACCCTTTCAATGGAAGGATGGCTTCTGCTCCTGCTTCACCGCCTGCCATAAGGTTTGTACCATTCATACCAAATACCGTAGGACTTGTCATGATACCACCTTCCTTATACCAGTCGATGGACAGCTTTGGTACAGATGGCGGTGCGATAGACAGGCTTCCGGAGATTTTGAAATGTGGGAGTTTAATCTTTGGAAGGCTGATTTTCATGTTCTTAAAGAACCCTGTAATCTGATCCACAATCCCTTTAATCTTATTTTTCGCAGCTTCAATCGGAGTCAGAATGGCATTTTTAATACCGTTCCACACCGAAGTTGCGGTCGATTTAATTCCATTAAATACAGAAGTCACGGTACTTTTTACAGAATTAAATACATTTGATACCTTACTCTTAATACCATCCACCACAGTTGCAATGGTAGATTTGATGGCATTCCATACAGAGGAAACCACGGATTTTACAGCATTAAAAACGGTGGAAACGATGGTCTTTATTCCATTCAATACCGTAGATATTTTTGTACTGATGGCTGTCCAGATTGTGGAAATCACGTTCTGGATTGCTCCCATCACAGTTGAAATCACACTGGATACTGCATTAATTGCAGAAGACACCACGGATTTAATGGATTCCCATACAGCCATGATGATTTCTTTACAGTTCTCCCAGATAAACTGGAATGGAAGGGTAATGATATCAAATGCTGCCTGCAAAATGGAACCAATCAGCATGACTGCCGTCTGCACTACATTACGGATACCATCCCAGACAGATTTCAGATGTTCCCACAGGCCTAAGAACCATGCTTTCAAGTTCTCCACCATCTGACCAATTCCGGTACAGATGGTATTCCATAGATTTCCGAACCACTCCGTAACGGCTCCCCAATTTTGAACGATAGCAATAATAGCAGCAATCGCAGCTGCTACCCCTGCAATAATACCGATGATTGGAAGGAGCGATATATTCAATGCCCCCACGGATACTGCTACGGCAGCGATCACGGGGACGAGTGCCGTAAATACTGCAATCAATGCCCCAAGGATAATGACAAAATTCTGTACCGGTCCCGGCAGTTTCTCAAACCAACCGCTGATGGTAGTGATCATTGCCACAAGCGGAGGAATGATGGTATTTGCCAGTTCCATCAGTTTTTCTCCCAGCGGAACCAGCGACTGCTGCAGTTTTCTGGTATTGGCTTCCATCTGCTGCATCGGTGTGGTTGTGGCATCAAACATCCCCTGTGCAGAACCTGCCACACTATCATAGGTGCTTCCTACAGAGGTCAGAGAAGTAATGAACTTTAAGTTCCCGTCCTCTGCCATTGTTCCGAAAGCAAGTGCTGCCATATTTAAGGCTTCCTGCTGATTGGTACAGTTACCAATATCTGCAACAATGGAATCGATCACTTCCTTCTGTGTTGCTCCCCCATTCTGCCAAGAAGTAAACAGTTCCTGCGTTTTGGTAGAAAAAGAGCCGATGGACTCTCCAATCGTTCCATCGACCAATCGTGTTGTAACTTCATTGATGGCATCGTTTACCTTATCCAGGTTATACGCACCATTCTTCAGTCCGTTATCCAAAAGCTGAAAATACTCAGAAGCAGAATATCCTGCCTGCGAGAACTTGCCAGCGTATTCACTTAAGTTATCACCAAGTTCATTCGTCTTATCCAGACCATTCTGCGTACCCTTTACGATGTAATCCATCGCTTCCTGTGCAGTCAGTCCATACTGCTTCATCAGAGAATTGACACCACGAAGGGTCTCATTCATATCGATGTCGTAGAGTTCATCTAAGGTAATGGCCTGCTGGGTCAGATTGGTAAGATCGGTTTCACTTAAATCTCCTAAGTTCTTCTTTACCATAAGGACCGCATTGGCAACGCTATCCATGCTCTCCCCAACACCTGCTTCGTACACAGATTTAATAACAGAAGCGGACTGCTCGGCTGCTTCTCCGGTTTCACCAAAGTAGGCATTTACTTTTGTGACCGCATTCTCTGCTTCGGTGTAAGCATCCATTGCGCTTTCACCGATTTCCGTTATTTTATCCCCGACCGCCGATAACTGATCCGCAGCTTCCATAAGGGCAGCACCCTTAGTAGCTTCTGCGATTTCCCCGATGTCCTCGGCGGTATCTTCTGCAGCATCCCCGGCATCTTTCAAATCTTCAATGAGGTTTTTGATTGCCGTGCCATCATCAACAGTATCCAATGCATCCCGTAATTCTTTTACATCTGCCTTACCGCCTGTGGCAGCTTTCCCAATCTTATCGATGGCTGTTTTTAATTGGTCGGAACTGGCACTTCCACTTTTGATAGCAGACACCAGCTTGCTCCCCAGAGCATCTGCATAATCATCTACTTCTGTCCCGGTCGCATCGAACAGCTTCTGAAGCCTTGCAGTATTCGTTGCAAGACTATCCTGTTCGCTCTGCAGACTGGATAAATCTGTTTTGTACTGATTTAACTTTCCTCTCGTTTCTTCGATTTCTCTCTGAAACGCCATATATTTTTCTTCTCCGATATCCCCACGCTTGAAAGCATCTGCCACCTGTTCCTGTGCGGACTCCAGAGCTTCCAGTTTCTCTTTGGTCTGACTGACTGCCTGCGAAAGTAACTGCTGCTTCTGTGCGACCAATACGGTATTGGAAGGGTCGAGTTTCAGCAGGCGGTTCACATCATTTAATGCAGACTGGGTTTTGGTAATCGAAGAATTTACACTCTTTAAGGCTTTATCAAGACCAGTGGTATCACCGCCAATCTCAATCGTAATTCCCTTAATTCTGCCTGCCATCGTCTCACCTCCCGTTATATGTAAAAACGCACCCTTTCGGATGCGCCATTAGAACTTATCAAAATCTTCCTGTGTTGCCACTCGGTTATATTTCACGCCATCATTGGCTCTTTCTGTCCACATATCAATGACAAGACCTACGGTCAGTAAGTCCAAGTCCCGGATAGAAATGCCAATCTCTACACTACGCAGAAGGAACAGTGGCGTTGTCATTTCCCGCTCACTCCTGCCAACTCTTTTTTTGCCTTTACTTCCGTCATCATGTTGTCCCCCCACAGTTCCAGAATCTGTGGCAGAACTTCATAAATAGAGAACATATCGAACTGATCCAGCCATTCCTCAATAGTAGATGGAATGGAATTGTCTGCATGATATGCCATGATGTAAGCTACGTTTTCAAAGATTTCCAAATCCTCAATCTGGAACTCTGCCCCATCATTTTTCTTTCCTTTATAGGAAGCCTCCAGCTTGGATAAATCCTTAAAAATATCACGTTTGAACTTTGCCCGGTACAAACGTGGAATAGTTGCGGAAGAACGAAATGGTACGTTCTTTCCGCAGATTTCAATTTCTCGTTTGATCATCCCACGCTACCTCCTATTCTTCTACTGCTTCAGATGCTTCCGCAGCTTCTGCTGGAATATAAACATTCTTATACCAGTCTGCATAGGCTGTATCATCTGTGGTATCTCCGGTACGTGCCTTTACAAGTCCATCGGAACGAGGATCGGCAGTTACAGAAAGCGTTTCTGTTCCCGGTTCAATCGTATCTTCCTTTGTTTCAGATGCGATAGATGGACGGGATGCACTGCAGTTATAAAGGACATGACGGATAGCATTCACATCACCGTCAAACTCAAAGAGCAGGGCGAACTTGACGCTTTCTGTTACCTTACTGTTTTCCACCAGCACACCTTTTGCATCCAATGCTTCCTGTAAGATTTCTGTTCGGAACCATTCCGGGATAAGGGCAATCTCAAGATCACCGCTGTAACCGTTATTGGTAGAAGAACGGAAATATACAATACCATCTGCATAGAATGGACTGGATTCACCTTCTGCATCCAGACTGATGCTGACCGCACCCGGAATTGCCTTTGGTGTCGCATAGGTAAAAGTGGTCACTCCATCTTTTACTGTTTCTGTCAGCTTCGCAGCATGAACATTCTTTAGATTGTATTTCACTTTATTTCCCATGAACGTTAAACCTCCATTTCATATAAAACTTCATATAATTTTTCGGACTCAATGAAGGTTTCGGTCTTTTCATAAAACAGTCCATACGCATCAAGTACAGCTTCCACCTGTTCTTCCAATTCCGGCATCTTCTTGTCCGTATATAATTCCACATCCAGCTGTTTTGCTTTGAAATAGACCTTTCCGTCTGCTCCAAAGTTGTTACTGCCGGGTGTTACATAGATTAAAAAAGGCGGTTCGGGTGACTCTCCTTCTGCAAAATGGTGATATGCAAAAGGCAGTCCCATACCGCCTATCATGGTTACGATTTCATCAAATGACATTATTTCAGCCCCTTTCGGATTTCTGCTTCCAGTTCTTCGATGGCATACTCCTCTGCCGGGGCAATGTGTGTAATGCCTTCCACTCTGCCACCGCCACGCTTGGCATGACCTTTTTCCAGAAGATGGGTAAGTCCCGGCTTTGCCCGGTTATGAACGGTAACGCTTACTTGACTGCTTTTGTCGATGGTCTTTTTGACCGTCCAGCCTTTTTTATAACCACCATAGCGTTCCGGGGAACCTGTCTTTGCAATGTCCTTTGCTTCTTTGGAAACGGTATCCACTGCATTTTTTACAATTTCATCCGTGACTTCCTTGTATTCTTCCAAGGCTTCCATAATGGCACTGGACATATTTCCAATGGATATTTTCTTCGCCATACCTATTCCCTCACAATCTTTTTCCCTGTCAGTTTCAGCTTCCGATGACCGAACTGCACATCATCCACGCAGGTAATGTTATAAAAATGACCGCCAAAAGAAATGCGGTATTCCTTGCTGCTTAGTCCCTCCAGCTTTTTACACCATCGAATGATAAATGTCAGAATATCTTCAGAACGTACAGAAGGTTCTGTACCATTTTCGCTGCCAGATACCAGATTAACATAGGCAAAGCAGGAATAAGAATCCACCCAGTCCGAAGTATGATTTCCAATCCCGTCCACCACAGTCTTATGTTCCTGCAGTGTGATCCGCTGTCTCATAGACCCGATATCCATCAGAACACCTCCTTGCGTCTGCTTGAAAGAATACATTTCAGAGTCGGAATTAGTTCTTTGATATCTGTTCCACGGTTCTCATACAGAACTCCCACCGCATACAATACTGCAGTCTTTGCAACATCTGCCTCTTCCGTCAGTTCTTTCCGTAAGATGTCACCACACACCCCTTCTGCCGTAGAAAGTAAAGTGAGGATGAGTGTATCTTCATCCTCAAACTCCACCTTCAGATATTCCTTGGCTTCTTCCAAAGTCACAAGCATGAAGATACACCTCCCCAAAGACTACGCTTTCATTGTCAGTGTCTTCACCGCTTCTGGAAGGATAAGTTTACCATCCACTCTCTGGCTGGCAAGGAAACCGACCTGTCCTGTTGTAGCGTAAAGCTCATTCAGACGTTTAAAGGAACGTCCCTGTCTGTCTGCAATCCAGTAGTAAGAGAAGTCACCGAATGCCATTGCCTTTGCACCTGCAGCAAGTTCCGATACGAAAGAAGATGTGTAGTAAGGACGGTTTAAGATCATATCCGGTACACCTGCCTGTACAGATGGCTGCCAGATATAATTTCCATTTCCATCTTTCAACTTACGAAGTGCCTTCACTGTGGAGTCATTCAAAATCCATACTGCTTTCTTTCTGTATGGAGATTTGAGGGAATAGAATAAATCCATGACATCATCAAAAGTGATGTTCGCACCTGCAGTAGTCACGCCATCAGAAGCACCGCCAGTCGCATTGAAAATACCTGTAGGCTTTCCAACACCATCGCCAAGGAAAAATGCTTCTTCTTCCTTACGTCCGATTCGTCTACCGAACTCTTTTGCAATGTAGTTCTCAAGGTTGAATACGTTGTCATTTAACAGTTCGTCAGACACTTTGATCATTGTCGCTACTTTGTAGGAAGCGATTGTGATCTGTCCGAAGCTGTCATCAGACTCTGGGAATGCTCCCTCTTCATCGATCCAAGATGCTTCACCCTTAGATGCCACTACCGGAATTTTTCTCTCCCCGTTAGATGTCTGAATGACTGTTGCAAGACTTCTGAAGAAGTTTTCCTCTTCCAGAGCTTCCACCAGTTTTCTTTCATATTCATCTGGTACAAGGTAACCACCTTCGGACTCTGTACCTACCTGCAGGGCATTGGAAACATCGTAATAATTCTTTTTTCGCATTGCATTCCAGAATGCTTTCTTGTACTCATCCCCGGCACGTCCTGTTTTTACATCTCCATCCACTCTGCCGTTTGGCTTATTGGTAATCGGAGAATTGATTGGTTTATTCAGTTCTGCATCAATGGCAGCCTGTCTTTCCAGACGATCAATCTCTTTTCCAAGGTTGACTACATCTGCTTCCATACGGTCATAAGTGGCTGTATCTTCCGCAGATAACAGACCGTCCGTTCCTCTTTTGGCATCTAAGAATGCTTTTGCAGCATCCCATGCCTTTGCTCTTTTTTCTCTTAATTCTAAAATTTTATTCATAATGAAAACCCTCCTTTAATGTGCTAAAAGATTCAGTCGTTTTTCCAACTGTTCAATCGGTGTCTTTTTCTCCGGTTTCGGAATCAGTTTGGATAAAAGCGAATTGGTCACTGCTGCCCTTGAGAACATCACAGCTTCCATCTTCAGTTCCTTTTCTTCCTCATCGTCCTCCTCTTCCGGCTCCTCCTCTGCTTCGTTACCTTTGGCAAAGAGGATCTCGTCTGCAAATCCAAGTTCTACAGCCTTCTTGGCATTGAACCAGCTTTCTGCATTCATCAGATGCGAAATACGGGAACGGGATAGCCCCGTCTTGATTTCATAGGCATTCATGATGCTTTCCTTCACCTCATCCAGCATTTCAATGGCTTTTCTCATTTCAGAAGAATCGCCAATCGCAATGGTTGCCGGGTTATGGATCATCATCATTGCCACCGGGGACATCTGAACCGTAGTTCCTGCCATCGCAATGACAGAAGCTGCCGATGCTGCCAGACCATCAATCTTCACGGTCACGTTTCCTTTGTAATCCATCAGCATGTTATAGATTTGTGCAGCTGCGAACACGTCACCGCCCGGTGAATTGATCCACACCGTAATGTCACCTTCCCCTGCCAGCAGTTCCTGCTTGAACAGCTTCGGTGTCACTTCATCGCCATACCATGTCTCATCGGAAATCTCTCCGTTTAAGAACAGCGTTCTTGTCCCTTCCTGCTCATTCTTGAGCCAGTTCCAAAACTTACGTTTCATAAGCTCTCTTTCTCCTTTCCATGAAAATGGGCATAAAAAATGGACCGTACCCAAACGGATACCGCCCTGCCAGTTTCATAGTATGCTATTTTATTTTTTTATACTTTTGGAAGGTTCCCTCCGCTTTTTCCTGCGAAGGCTCCTGCTTCCGATAACTTTGTCATGCTACCATTGACCAGATATAAGTCCCCACCATCCTCTGCCGGGATTGGGTTCAAATCTTCCAGTTCTCGGATATCATTTGCAGACATCCATCCGTTCTGCCTTGCAACAGAGTAACCGTTCATACGGCTCTGGTAATCACCACGAAGCAGACCGTCCACGTTCAGCTTGATAAAATAATCTTTCTTTTCCTGCGGAAGAAGCAGATCTTTCATCATGGCCTGTTCCCACCTGCACACCCAAGGGTCTAGGGTGTACTTGACAAATTCCAGAGACTGCTGCTCGATGTTGGAGAAGCTGGACTTTTCCAAATCTCCGACCATGTGTGGTGGAATGCGATACATACGTGCAATCTCGTTGATCTGAAATTTTCTGGTTTCCAGAAACTGTGCTTCTTCCGGAGGAATTCCAATCTGCTGGTATTTCATTCCCTCTTCGAGGACTGCTACTTTCCCAGCGTTTTTAGAACCACCATACACGGAATGCCAGCTGTCCCTTACCTTTGCCGGGTCTTTCAAAACTCCCGGATGCTCCAGAACACCGCCCGGTGTCGCACCATTTGCAAAGAAACTGGCTCCATATTCCTCACAGGCAATCGTCATGCCGACAGCATTCTTCGCCATCGCAATCGGAGAATACCCAATCAGACCATCGAACCCAAGTCCCGGAATATGCAGCACTTCTTCCTTCCGAAGAATGATATCCCCGGTTTCTTTAAAGTTCGGGTTCTCCTCGGAATTTCTGGAATAAATATAATAAAGCTCTCCGTTCTCTGCACGATCCACCTGCATCTTATCCGGGAGTAATGGATACAGGGCAAGCACCTGCCCTCGTCCGTCTCGGATAATCTGTGCATAGGCATTTCCCCAAATGAGCAAGTGGCTCATCAGAGTTTCCCGAAACACAAAGGAAGTCATTTCCTCATTCGGTGCATTGTGCAGCACGTGATAAAGCGGATGATCATACACACGCTCTTTCCCGGTATCGGTATATTTGTAAATGTTTAAGGGCAGTGATGCGATTGCTTCAGATAGAATTCTGACACAGGCATACACTGCAGTTGTCTGCATAGCAGTTCGTTCATTGACAGGCTTACCGCTTGTACTTCTACCAAACAAAAAGGAAAGAGCCGAACCCGCATAACTGTTCGTGGGTTTATCCCTCGCCTGTCCAAATCCAAATAAACTCTTAATCCCCATATGGCACCTCCTAAAAATAATAAAAAAAACATCTATTCTGAATACTTTTCAAAATAGATGTTCTTTATTATTATGAATCATACAATCCTGCCTTTTTAAGGTCTGTTGTAGCGTCCATCATTATTTCGCTTGCTTTTCTCTCAATAAGGTCCAATAGATTCCCCTTATTATCAAACAATTCTTTTAATTCATCTCCACAAATAGAAATTATCACTACTTGATGCGAAAGGTAATATTTTATCGCTAACTCTTTAAAAGTAGAAGGACCTTTTTCTTTAGAAATAATAATTCCAAACTTAATACAATTACCATTCCCACCTCCGTTTGCAGTAGTAATAATACTATGTAATTTTGACATATATCCACCACTTGGAGTCTGACTTTCATTCTTACATTCAATGAAGAATCTTGCACCAATCATGTCAAAAATTCCAAACTTCAAATACATTTTGTTTCTTACACAGCAATCAATCTGGTTTGTTGTTGTCCGAATTCCTGCCGCCTTAAAGATAGGACATAGATTAAAAAGATACTCTGTCAGATTTTCCAATGTATCCCCAATCTTTTTTGTTGTTCCTTTACGACTTCCGATAGATGAATACATATCTCTTAATTTTTGATATTCATCATCAGTTGGATGAAACAAATACTCATTAATATTACCAGCTAGAAAAATGGTTTCCATAGAATCCTCAGGGACAACAGCCCTAGCTGATAAATCCAATCCTTCCTGCTGCCCTTCTATAAAAACACTATCATCTTCCAGCGCATATATAAGCTCAATATCACTTGCTTCTACCTCAATTTCCTCGTTGCAACAGTAACATTCAAACGGCTCTGAGGGAATGTCTGCAATAGAATCTACCCTTTTTATGAGCATACCGCATTCTGGGCATCTAATTGTATAGAATACTTTCAATAGTCCTATTTCTTTACATTTTGTTAATACCCTGCTTACCAACTGTGGCGAAATTCCTAGTGCCTTAGCTACTTTTGACACAGTTATATTTTTCGTTGCACCGCCAATCAAGCTACTGAAATACGCTTCCAATGCCTGTATCTGAACGTCATTCAGCATTCCTTGCAGTGCTGATAAGTGAGAACAATACATGGATAATATCCTCCTCCATCGTATACTCCGTAAATTTAAGTATACAGTAATCTTTATTCACTACTATTTTTACCTTAAATTGTTTAGAACAATACATTTCATTTCTTGCAAACATAAATGTTACACCATCACATGCCTGACTTTTCTGTAACATTTTTTTATTATCAAAGAAAATGGCTTTTGATTGAAGCGGTTCTTCCAGTGCTGCCGTCTGTTCAACTTTGGAATCTTCTTCATCTGTAGCATTCAGTTTAAGTGGATATGCTTCCCTATCTTTGATAAATATATTCTTATTTGGATAACTGATAGAAAAGTATTTTTCTACCATATTCAGCACATTTGATTTTACATCTTCTTCATATGCATGTTTCAAATTACAGACTTGATGCATTAAGCAGTCAACAATTCCATTAACCTCCGTCTTTTTCTGCTCCATCAATTCTATAATCTCTTTTGGCGTCTGCGTATACCTTTCCAACATACAATACAATCTGGATTTAAATACGGTCTCTGCTTCAAAGCTCTTTTTTGTGGCAATTGACAACTTTTCACATACCCACTTTATAGCTTCGGCTGTCTCTTTTTCAGATTTAGTTGATATTGCTGCTTCCAAAACAAAGTTCTCTGCATACTTATATAATCCAGATTTTGATTTTGAACGGGATACAATAATTCCCATGTTACAGTAAACATCAACAAGTATCGGATACGGGACCGTAGCTGAACCGTGTTTTTTATCAAACGTGCATAACAACTTGCCCATGAACAGCCGTATTCTTCTGCCATAATCTCCTTCATTCGTGATCTCATAACGAAACAGGCGCAATTCACTGGAATATCCTTTATTTAAATGTCTGTTACCCGCATCTACAATTAAGGGTTCCATAATTTTTTTTACATATTCATCTTCATTCAAAAGATCTGTCATAAACGACTCATCATCTATCAATTTTATCTGGACATCTTTAATTCCTTCAATCAAAACATGATCCAGCCATTCCAAAACCTCTTCTTCTTTTTCCGGGGACTGATTCGCATAATTTTCAATATCTTGTATTAGTTGCGGTCGGTCAACAGTTGTTTTTAAATCTTCTTTTCGCTTCTCTCTAGCGAATTTTTTTAAGGCTGGAATCGTAATATAACTCTCGTCCTCGTTTGCAAATGTATATGGAATAGAAAACATATTCATGCCTCCTTTTGATTTTTTCTAATTATATCATATTTTCCATACACATTGATATGGCATTCTTTAAAATACTAGAATCCCACGATTATCATATACGCTTTCAGTTGTACCACCATTTCGTATTGCTCTATCCAAAGCCATGACAGTTGCGATACCACCGTCAATTTTCTCAGTCGATTTTTCCTTATCCATTTTGATGTTCCCGGCTGGGTCTTGTCGCACATACACGTTATCCAGCATCCATCGAAGCACCGGATGACCTCCATGTGCTATCTTCTCTTCCAATGTCAGCTTCATCAGTTCTTTGGTTGGCGGTGACATATCTTTGTAACCCTGTCCAAATGGGACAACTGTAAATCCCATACCCTCAAGGTTCTGTACCATCTGTACTGCTCCCCATCGGTCGAATGCGATTTCCTTAATGTTATATTTCATCCCAAGGTTCTCTATGAACTTCTCTATGAAACCGTAATGAATAACATTTCCTTCTGTGGTTTCCAGAAATCCTTGTCGTTCCCACACATCGTATGGAACATGATCTCTTCGTACTCGGAGTCTCATATTTTCTTCTGGTATCCAGAAGTGTGGAAGAACGATATATTTTTCATTCTCCGTCCTTGGAGGGAACACCAGAACAAAGGCTGTAATATCCGATGTGCTAGAAAGATCGAGTCCGCCATAGCACACTCTGCCACACAGTTCTTCCGGGTCAACCGGAAATGCACAGGCATCCCACTTATCCATCGGCATCCATCTGGTAGACTGCTTCACCCATTGGTTTAATCGCAGCTGACGGAAGATATTCTCTTCTGCTGGATTTTCCTTGGCACTTATATAAGCATTCTGCACTTTTTCAATGGCGATAGTATGTCCCAGAGAGGGGTTCGCTTTGTACCAGCTTGCCTCGCTTCCCCAATCATCATCGTCTTTAATTCCATATATAACAGGATAAAAGGTTGGATCAATCTTTCGACCTTCGATAATATCCAATGCCTTCTGGTGCTGTTCAAAGCAGATGGAATTTCGATTTGTTCCGGCAGTTGTAATCAGAAAATACAACGGCTGTGTTCTGGCATCACCGGAACCTTTGGTCATGACATCAAACAACTCTCGGCTCGGCTGGGCATGAAGTTCATCAAAGATAACCGCATGAACATTGAGACCATGCTTGGTATATGCTTCCGCTGATAATACTTGGTAGAAGCTATTGGTCGGTTTATACACAAGTCGCTTCACAGACATAACTGGTTTGATACGTTTCTTTAGTGCCGGACACTGATCTACCATATCAACCGCAACATCAAATACGATAGAAGCCTGCTGCCTGTCTGAAGCACATCCGTAAACTTCCGCTCCCCACTCCCCATCACCACAGGTCATGAGTAGTGCAATCGCAGCTGCTAGTTCTGATTTCCCGTTCTTCTTTGGGATTTCAATGTAAGCTGTATTATACTGGCGATACCCGTTATCCTTGACCGTTCCAAAAATGTCACGAACAATTTTGTCCTGCCAAGGAAGCAAATCGAATGGAACTCCACGCCACTGACCTTTGGTATGCTTTAAGCAGTTAATAAAGTTGACTGCGTGATCCGCTTTCGCTTTATCGTACATTAAGCTCCACCTCCCTTAATGAGCAGAAGTTCCATTTCATCGCTTTCTTTGTTATCACCATTATCAGTAACAATTCTGCTTCTTGCAGATGGTGTCAGACCGAACTGCTCACAGAATTTATTCATGATCTTTAAGTACGTCTGGGCAATGGATACCTGTGGTACCTGCTGCCAATAACCAGAAGGGGTTTTTACAATCGTGCCATGCTGCGTGATGAACTTTTCTGCTTCTTTCCATCTCGCATAGGCTTGACAGTAGCCTGCGAATGCTGCCATATCTACCTCCGTCAGAATACCTAGATGCTCCAGCTGTTTCGCCATCCTCTTCCATTCCTTTTTCGCTTCATCCTCAAGCCAGGAAGGACAACGTGGTGCCTTTTTCTCCGGCTTAGGCTCTTTTGTATTCAAACTTCTCTTTCCCGGATTTCCTTCCAGAACCTTTACTGCAGTCGGTTTCGGCTTTCTTCCTCTCTGAGCCATTGTCCTCACCTCCTTAAAAATGGCATAAAAAAAGACCTCCAATGAAGTCTCGATCATTCTCTCCTACGACAAAGAGAGCCTTCATAGCTCCCTGTCTGCTGTTTAGTTATAATTATTCAGCAAAATACAAAGTGTAAGGTTTGTCATTTCATCATCATCTTCCGGCTTGATATCCCAGCCTCTGTCATAAATACAAGTGGGAACCCCATCTTTTTCGATCCTCAGTTTTGAAATCTTACCGCCATTGATACCATAAGCACTTGGCTCATCATAGTGTTTTACCCAGTAATGACAAATTCCTTTTCCACCTTTTACATTTCCAATTGAACCTTCGCTCCACATCGTGCGTTCCTCCGTTTTTCTTTGTTTTCCCTTTCGGTAGTAGCATATTACCTCTGAAACACACATATATCCAGTCATTCCGAAAGCATAAATGTACCAAAGATTTTTGTAAAATTTGTGTACATTATTATTCTTCCCCGTTAAGAATGAAGCGAGTATATTTATCCTTATGATCTTCCAAAAAGAAAATCAATTCCCAGAATTCCATATCGAACGCAATCCTCTGCACCATAGGGATATCAAACATATTGGTGAGTCCAGTTTCTCTTATGGCAAGAATCTGCTCCTTTACTTTTTCATCCATCTTCTTTTGCATTTCCTGTTCCTTATTTCCAACCCTACAATAAATTGCTGCTTTCATACTTACTCCTCAATTCTCCGGCAGCGGTCTTCACCATACACTACATTCAGTCCGCTTCCGTTATCCCATCGAACCATCACTGATCCTGTATCGTCTACACCTCGTACTGTTCCTTTGGTTCCAATTGGCGGTGCCTGTTCATCATCCATCCGTTCAAGTATTACTCTGCATGAGCCGTCCCCGTCAGCATAGACACCTAAAACGAAAGAATTCTATCCTATTCTTAGTTTTTCTTGATTTTCTTCATTTTTTTATCCATTCAGGCTGACGGGATACTCTTTTCTAGCCCTGCTGTGCCTGTGTGGATTTTGACTCGAAATAAGCTATGCTGCTTTCAAATCCTTCTCATGTTTTTGATAGTACTCCTCTGGTGTCAGATATCCGTTTGCTTCATGAATCCGTTTGCGGTTATAAAATATCCATATATATTCAAATACTGCCGCTTTCGCTTCCTCACGGGTATGGAAGTGCTGTTCATTCAGCCACTCCTGCTTCAGTTTCCCCCAGAAGCTCTCCATCGGCGCATTATCCCAGCAGTTCCCTTTTCGGCTCATGCTACTGATAAAACCATGGTCTTTGACAAGCTTCTGATATTCCTGTGAACAGTACTGGCTTCCCCTGTCAGAATGCAGGATACATCCGGCTGTAGTTTTCGTATGGCGGATTGCATCCTTAAGCGCAGATATCACAAGCTCCTTCGTCATACGCCTATCCATCGATATCCCGACGATCTTATCTCCGCAAAGATCCATAACCCCTGCAAGGTACAGCCAGCCTTCATCTGTCGGGATGTACGTAATATCGCTTACCATTTTCTGCCCGGGTCTGTCTGCCGTAAAATTCCGGTTCAGGATATTTTCCGCCACCGGAAGGTTATGACCGGAATTTGTTGTCGCTTTATATTTTCTGTGACTTTTTGACCGTATACCATTTTCACGCATGATGCGCTCTATACGCTTGTGATTGACCGGTTTTTCTGATTTCCGGTTTATTTCATGGGTTATCTTTTTGATTCCATAAGTACCTCGTGACTCCTTATGGATTCGGATGATCTCTTTCAGTAATGATTCATTCTCTGCATATCGTCGTTTTTTGGAACGCTTCCGCCACGCATAATAACCGCTTTTTGAAACCTGAAGCCACTGCGCCATCTTCGCGATCCGATATTGGGAGCGGTACTGCTCCATATAAAGGTAACGGATCACTTCAGGTTCTTTGCAAAGAAGGCGCTTGCTTTTTTTAGGAATTCATTTTCTTCTTCCAAATCTTTGATCCGCTTTTTTAGTGCCCGCAGTTCAGCATCTTCCTGATGGAGATTGCCGCTGCCAACAAAGGGTTGTGCCGGATGTTCTTTAAAACGGGACATCCATGTATATAGGGTATTTACATTGATTCCGAGTTCCCTTGCCACCTGTGCCGCCGGTATCCCCGACTGTACACGTTTACATGCCTCTTCCTTGAATTCGATACTGTACGTCTGTGCCATAATTCATCCTCCTGACTTTCTGGATAGATTATACCACTCGTTCTATTTGTCTATCAAATGGGGTATAAGGCAGCATCCCACCGGATACTGTTTTTTTACTTGCTCTACAATTTCTCTGCTTGGAAAAAACATTCTATTCATGGGCCTGACCTGCCTTCCCATATTTTTCTTTCCATTTCAGCTTATCCGCTTCCGTGCGGAATGCGGTATGTCCTTTCAAGTTTGCAAGGAGCGTGTTTCTTACTTCTTTTCCATCCTTACCACCAAATCCAAGTCTTACAAGCCAGCTTCTCATATAGTATTTTTCATTTTCTTCTATACACTCCTGCGGTTTAATCCGCTTCTGAGTTTTTGCCATTTGAGCCATCGCTGATACCAATTTTGTGTACTGGTTCGCTGTTTCGATTGAAAATGGAAAACCACAAAAGCTGATTCGTTCTTTTCCCAAGATAAATCCTTCTGTCTCCCCTTCGGAAATCATCAGAATTGTTTCTTCCAGTGGCATTCCTTCTCTTGCATTCAGCTTTTCCACAAGTGTATCGGAAACCCAAAGTGCCCTCGTGCCGACTGCTCTTTCAAGAAGGTACTGCTTGCTGTGAATCAGATAAATCAGATTTTTAAGTCCGTCTGAGGTGAACCCTTCCAATGGAATGTCGATATTCAATTTATCTTTCTCACCCTCTGCCAACCCTCTGGCAATCAATTCACTCTGCATTTGTTTCCCCGCTTTCTCATTTTCATTTTCGACTGTTCCATCCTTGTCAATGGTGAACTCTCCGACTTTATAGCCAAAGGATGGTGCACCTACATAAATTGATTTTTCTCCAAGAATTTCTTCCATAGCTTTCACTATGTCTTTTCTGTTTTCTGCTGTTGTTTTAAATTTCATATGTATTTCCTCCATTCATTTTTTGTTAGTACATATATCACTCTAAACGGAGGAAATAGCAAGTTAATTATTATATTTTTTCACGTGATTCCGGCAACGACATTGCTACCGCAAAAGCCACCGTTGCAGTAACTGCATTGCCGGCCTGTTTATAAAGCTGGGCATCTGAATTTACAGAAGCAGCACATTCATACATCTCATCTGAAAACCCCTGCAGTCTGAAGCATTCCCTTGGTGTCAGTCTGCGAACCCTCCCACTTTTCATAAGAGTCCCCATCTGCCCGGAGCAGTCAAGAGTCTGGGAGCATTGTTTCCCTACTCTGCCTCTTCTGGTTTTACTCTTCGGAAAGGTAAGATTGATTCCATCACCAACAGTTGCTTCATCGTATCCTTTTTTTGTACAGTTTTTTACACGAAGAACTGGCTGTTCATTTTCATCTACTTCACTGCAGATAAAAACACCATGCCTGTCCTGCCCTGTGAGAGTGAACATCGGCTCTCCATCATTTTTCATGCGCCTGCCATTCTGTCTTTTCGTCATTCTATCCGGTGTAAGAACTGGATGCACTTCCACTTTTTTATCTGACCGATTAATATAATACAGACCTGTCTTTGCACCAATCCCTCCGGCATTTCCCACAAGCGTAGCGGAAATCCCGTCAGTACCATATACCCGATACCCCTGCATACCATCTACAAGTTTGTTAAGAGCTGCTCCGTCTTCTCCGCAGACAGGTAGTATTTCTCGTCTACCTCTGCTTCTAAGATTTGCGATAATAAACACACGCTCCCGGTTCTGGGGGACTCCGAAGTTTTTTGAATTAAGCACCTGCCATCGACAGTCATACCCTGCTTCATCCATTTCAGCGAGAACTGAGGCAAAATCGAATCCAGCATTAATCGATAGCAGGTTCTTAACGTTCTCAACAAGTAAGTATGTGGGTTTATCACTTTCTTCTTTGCCCTTGATGAGGTCAATAATGTTGTAATAAATTCCACTTCTTTTGCCGACCAGTCCCCGTTGCTTTCCTGCAACGGAGATGTCTTGGCACGGGAATCCAAAACACCAGATATCTGCGTAAGGGACATCATCGGGTCTGAGTTTTGTGACATCATCTGCTTTCCACTCTCCTTCCGTATCATACATTGCTTCATAAGATGCTCTGGCAAATTTGTCATACTCACAATATCCGATACACTTATGACCAGCGGTTTCCAGTCCCAGACGAAAACCACCAATGCCCGAACATAAATCAAGGAAGGTCAGCTGTTTCATAAGAGCCACCTTCCTTCATCAAATCTGAATATTTTATCTTCACACCATCACGAAGAACATACACATCTTCGCCAGAGCCTCTCTGTTCCATGTATCGATTTACGATTACATCTACGAACTTCTCATCCAGTTCGATTCCATAACAGATACGTCTCGTCTGTTCACAAGCCAAAAGCGTAGACCCAGAACCAAGAAACGGGTCCAGTACCAGACATCCCATCATGGATGAATTCTGAATTGGATATGCCATGAGAGCAATCGGTTTCATGGTCGGATGGTCTTTGGATGCTTTCGGTCGGTCATACTCCCAGATGGTTGTCTGCTTTCTATCAGAGAACCACTGGTGTTTTCCACCTTTCTTCCAGCCAAACAGACATGGTTCATGCTGCCACTGGTACGGACTTCTGCCAAGCACCAATGCATTCTTTTTCCAAATGCAGCAACCGGACAGCTTAAAGCCTGCTGCCACAAATGCCTTACGGAAATTCAACCCTTCGGTATCCGCATGGAACACATAGATGGAAGCATCGTCCTCCATGTTCTGTTCCATATTTACAAATGCAGCAAAGAGGAACTTATAGAAATCTTCATCTGCCATATTGTCATTTTTAATCTTCCCGGCAGTCTCCTCGACATTCACATTGTAAGGTGGATCAGTAAGAACCAGATTTGCTTTCTTTCCATCCATCAGAATGTTATAGGTTTCCGGCAGAATGGAGTCTCCGCAAATGACACGGTGCTTTCCAAGAAGCCACACGTCACCCATCTTTGCCACGGTTGGTTTCTTTAATTCTGCATCCACATCGAAATCATCTTCTTTAACTTTCTTATCATGAACCTTATTAAAAAGCTGTTCAATCTCCGGCGGGTCAAAGCCAGTGAAACCAACGTCAAATTCTGAGTTCTGCAAATCCTCAATCAAATCTGCCAGAAGCTCCTGGTTCCATTCACCGGAAATTTTATTCAGCGCAATGTTCAATGCCTTTTCCTGTGTCTTTGTCACATCCACAATCGCACATGGCACTTCTGTATAGCCAAGTGCTGCTGCGACTGTCACTCTCTGGTGACCGCCAATGATGGTCATGTCAAAATTGACTACCACCGGATCAGCAAATCCAAACTCCTCAATGGAATGTTTAATCTTTTCGTATTCCTTATCTCCCGGCTTCAGCTTTTTACGGGGATTGTATTCTGCCGGGTTCAAGTCCTTAATCGGCAGCACCGATAATTTAGCTGTTTTCATTTTCTTCATCCCTCCAAAATCTATCCTTAATGTAGCAATCGTGACAGCAATACTTTCTTTTCTTATTCCCATAGGAAATAAACGTCCGTCCGCAATGACCACAGACCAGTTCGTACATTGCTTTCTCATTCCGCTTCAATGCTTCCGGGTGCATCTTCCACCATTCCCTTCTGCATTTTTCTGAGCAGAACTTTTTCGGTCTGCCCGTCTTCGGTTTGGTAATCGAACCACCGCAATACAGGCAGGCTTCACCGCTGTCCATTTTCATCTGTACATTTTTCGTCAGTGCTGACGTATATCCCGTAAGGTTATGGTTCTTACAATAGTTCCTCACGATATCACGGGACAGCCCTACCACTGTTCCGATAGATTTATAGCCGACTCCCTTGAGTCGCATCTCCACAATCTGTTTTGCCTGTTGCTCTGTCATTCTTTCACTCCCTTTCAACGAGCATAAAAAAATGAGTAAAAAAGCACCTCTTTTTCGCACTTTTTTACCCATAAAAAACATGGTTTTTATTTACTTTTTAACGAAACTCTTCACCGGAAATTCCTTGAATTTCTAGGCTTTTTTCGTATCAATTCGCACAACCGACCTATCCCCCGTGTTTAATTCTGCGAAAATTCACGTTTGAGGGGGCGGCGGTCTGACCGGGGCAGGATCACAGAAATTTGATATCCCCCCGGCATCGGCTACCGGATGTAATATTTGATGAGCGTACCCATCAACTTCAATCCATCTTCAAAGCCGGAACAATAATATCTTTCTGTTTCTTCCGTAGCAGCATCGCTTACGTTCTCAACATATTCTTTGATAACTTCCCGGTGTTCTTCCGACAATGAAGCAACCACCTTCCGATACTTCTCCTCCATTTCATCGTAGTATTCCAGTTCTTCTTTTCTCTGCTGATAGGACTTTGCATCACAAATCCTTTGATAATGAATCTCCATCCGGTGTGACAACAGTTCCTTTAAAAATTGTTTTTCACATTCGTCCATAGCATCGCCTCCTTCAGCGAGACACTATAAACGAAGCGTTCTTTTTTATCCATATGAAGAACCACCAAGGATTTCTGTTACATACTGGTAATTAGTAACGATACTCCTGGTATCGGTCTTCCGTCATTGTTTTGCTGTCATGGTGGTGCTTACAAAGAGGCTGCCAGTTCGACTCATCCCAGAACAACACGGGATTACCACGGTGGGGAACAATATGGTCAACAACCGTTGCTCTCACATACTTCCCTTCCTTCTGGCATTCCACACACAATGGATTTGCTTTTAGGAATCGTCCTCTTGCATTCTGCCACTTACGATTATAACCACGGTTCGCAGCACCTGCTCTATCTCCACGATGCAGGCTTTCATGTTCTTCACAATAGAAACCCTCAGTCAAATTCGGGCAACCGGGATGCTTACACGGTTTCTTTGGTTTTCTTGGCATTCCAAGTTCCTCCCTTCTATGTACGTGGCAGTTGAAAGGAGTACGAAACCTCCGCCATGGCATAAAAAAAGAACCGAAGGTTGTTTCCCTCAGTTCATTTTTATGCACTATAACAATAACACATTATTTTCTACTTGTCAGTCTCATCTTTGTCTCATGTTTGTCTCACAAAAGTCTCATGCAAATTGGGAATTTTTCTAATTAGGCAACTCCATTTCATCATTCATTTTAATGAAACCATATTTCGCATATAAAGGTCTTCCCATATTTGTTGCTTCAAGTGAAATCGCAGTTATCCCCTTTGCTTTTGCATCAGCAACTAATAAATCCAATGTTTTGAAAGCAATCCCCCGCCTTCTGTAATCTGGCTTAGTATACATATTCATAATATAAGCCTTTTTTCCTGTTGGGTTATGATATGTTGGCATTACTTGAAAATAACTAATGCCACCGGCACCAACAAACAGCTCATCATCAAAAATCAAATATGCTAAATGTGTATCATTCTTTAACGAATTTTGGTAATACTCAAATGATTGTTTTTTTACTTCGGACATATCGACATCATCACCCAATTGATTAGCCGCACGCAAAACTTCTATTCTTGTTTTCGTTAGTATTTCTAAATCGGCAATCGTAGCTTTTCTATAATTCAATGCCATAGCTATTTACCTCTGCAAATATTACTTTATTTGATTTCTACATTTTCAACTTTGACTTTGAACATTATAAAATGCTCCATCCCAACAGCGCCAAATCTCTTCTGTAAAACCGGACATTCTTCAAGCATTCTATCCTTCAATTCTTTATCGTCACATTCTGTGGCTACACCAGTAATTCTAATCCATTCTCTGGATTCCGCCTTTTTTGCAACAATCTGGATATGTTCATTTTCTCTCATCTGCTTATGTGCTTGGTTCATATCGTTTGTAGACAAATATAAATCATCGCCTACTTCCATTACCGCACCAAATGGTCTTCCTGCCGGATATCCATCATTTATTGTTAATACAAAGAAAGAACCACATTCTTTTAAAAATTCATATGCTTTACTCATAGGTTTAACCTCCAAAAATCTAATTTCATTCAGTCTCATTATACCACTTCCTCCAAAAAAGAAAAGACAGCTGGTTTCCCAACTGCCTAATTATATTCCTCATATGCACCTATCTGTATCTGAAGGGCTACGGTTATCTGATCCATGAGAAGCGCATCTGAAATTTCTCCAATCTTCTCGGTCAGCTTCTTTTTATCCATTGTTTCCACCTGTTCTGCCAAAGCCATGCTCTTTCTATGTAATCCTGTTGTTACAGAATACGGTATCTGCACATGGGTCGGAAGGTACGGTTTCTTCCAAATCTTTGTTGTAAGCGGAACAACCGTAATCACCGGAGAGTTCGCATTCGCTTTATTATTACTTACGATCACTGCAGGACGGATACCACCCTGTTCGCAGGAACCACTTTTTTCTCCAAAATCTGCATAGTATATATCTCCACGTTTATACATCGACTTCCTCCTATCCCAACATATATATTTCTGTCTGCTTATCACGCAGTTCGTAAATCACATCCAGTTCCTTGATGGCATTCTTTCTGTATCTGCCCAAAGTCGCATGGCTAATATGATATTTTTCTTCGATTTCATTCCATGCCATACACTCTACAACCATATCCCACATGATTTCCCCGACACTACTGGATAATCCCTTCAATGCATATTCAAAGAACTCAATCTCAGCTTCTACATATTCCAGTCTGGAAATCAGATAGGACATCCATTCTTCATTTTCCCTGTCTGCAATCTTTTTATAATTCACAGCGATCTTCCCAGTCTTATCGCTGACACCGCTGGTCTGAACCCTCTCCCCATCGGCATGGGAGAAGGTCATAGACTCAATGATGTCATCCTCTGAAATTCCTTTGAATCTGGAAAGCTGGAATTTCAATACGGTCTGTTCCTTTTTTAATTCCTGATATTTATCAAGCACTTCTCCTGCTTTCATTCTCTCTGCCTCCAATCCTTGCACGAACTGCATCGATCAATGCCGACTGCCCGGCATCTTTTCTTTCCAATGCCTTCATGACATCTTCGTCCACAGTTCCTTTTGTTATTATGTGCTGTACCACCACAGTGTTCTGCTGCCCCTGTCTCCAGAGTCTTGCATTCAACTGCTGATACAGTTCCAACGACCAAGTAAGTCCGAACCAGATGATGGTAGAACCCCCATCCTGTAGATTTAATCCGTGTCCTGCAGATGCCGGATGGATCAGTGCCACAGGAATCTTCCCCTCATTCCAGTCTGCGATATCCTTTGCCGTATCAATTTCTCTTACATCAAATCTCTGTTTAATTCTGTCCTTATCATGTTTGAACCAGTAAGCCACAAGGACTGGTTTGCCATTGGCAGCTTCGATCAAATCTTCCAGTGCATCCAGCTTTCTATCATGGATCGGAATCACTTTTTTGTTTTCATCATAAACTGCACCGTTTGCCATCTGGGAGAGCTTATTGGAAAGTGCAGCTGCATTGACTGCATCCAGTTCATCCTCTCCGACTGTTAACACCATGTCATTTTCCAGCTGGTCATAGAACTTCTGCTCCTTATCCGACATCGTAACTTCCACTTTTGCATCGATACGCTCTGGCATCTGCAGATAGTCACAAGCCTTCATGGAAATACAGATATCGGAAATCAGACTGTATATCTTCTGCTCTGCTCCCGGTCTTAACTTGTAGGAATATATGATTTCTTTATTACGCTTATCCGGCACGAAGAATCTCTCACGATATCCGGTGATGTATCGTCCAAGTCTCTCTCCCATATCCAGCAGATACATCTGTGGCCAGAGATCAATCAGACTGTTCGGGGATGGTGTTCCGGTAAGTCCAATCATTCTTTGAATCCGAGGACGCACCTTCTTAAGTGCTTTGAATCTCTGTGCCTTATTGGATTTAAAGGACGAAAGCTCATCAATCACCACGGTATCAAAATTCCACGTATGGTTTTCCACAAGCCATGCCACATTTTCACGGTTAATAATGAAAATGTCTGCTTCTGCCTTTAGGGCATCTTCCCTCTGCTGCTTTGTCCCCAGAACCTTTGAAATTTTAAGACCTGCCAGATGATCCCACTTCAGAAATTCCCGGCTCCATGTATCTTCTGCTACACGCTTCGGTGCAATCACAAGCACTCGTCCGACTGTAAAATAATCAAGGATCAACTCCCACAGTGCAGATAAAGTAATGACCGTTTTCCCAAGACCCATGTCGAGAATCAATCCACAGTATGGATTTTTTATAATGAATTCAGAAGCATAGTTCTGATAATCATGCGGTTTGTATTTCATGTAGAATTCCTCCAATCTTTTCTACGTTATCTATCACATAAACCCGGAAGCCTAATCCTTCCAGTGTTTGCTTTCTTTTTTCCTGTAAGGGTCGGAGCTTCTTGCCCGGTGCCTTCAGTTCTGCAAATGCCACCTTGCCTCCAGGGAACAGTATCAATCTGTCCGGCACCCCATCTAAACCGGGAGACACGAACTTTACTGCCAAGCCTCCCATCTTTTTTGCCTCGGTTGCCAGTTTTTGTTCCACGTACTTTTCGCTATAACTCATTGAAACCTCCGTTTCCCAATTTCCCTCTTACGCGCGTATACGTGCAATACGCATATTCACATGTGCTACGGGGCTATATTTATAGATTTCTATTTAATAGATATTTATAGGCAACATAGAAACAATCCACCCCGCTTCCCTTGCGATTCCAGCCTTTTTCCTGTTTGCCGTCATATCCCGTTTTCGGATACCTCATCGGCAATGGCAACTAGCGTTGTCGGCATCACCATTGCCGATTGTTTCCCTATTCTGTTTCCGTCAATTCTTCTCTTACATACCCTTTGACTACTCCGTAAATGGAGAAGCGCATCTTTCCTTCCGGTCGCTTCCAGCCTTCGATGTTACTCATAATGGCTGCGATCTCATTGGCATCCTGTCGCTTGAGATTGCCACGCTCTTTCCCGAAACATTCACACCAGATTTCCATATTGCAGACACGGGTACGCTTCTTTACTCCGACCTTACGGCTCCCTTCAAATTCTGATCCGTTAATGAAGTTCCTTCTCTCATAAAGAGTCATAGACTCCCAGTTCTCCGGCAGAAGCATCTCAAGGTAGTCACGAATCGTTCCTTCCCTTTCGTCCTGCTCCATTGCTTCCTTCTGTTTCTGCACCGCAATCGGCTCCAGCTCTTTTGGAAGATGAAGGGTTTCGCCTTCTTTGTAATAGTGAAGTGCTTCTGCCCAAATCATCTCCACCTCCTCACGGGTAAGTTCCCAAGAACCTCTGCCCGTTCCACCCGGAACTTTCACAGGCCAGAAGCGTCTGTTACCTGTAATGTCACGAAGATAAGTATCCGCATTGGTCGTTCCAATGAACACGCACTGTCTTGGATGAGGTGTGGCTCTTCGTCCAAAGGCAGCACGGTAAATGTCATTCTGTCGGGACAGGAATCCACGGAGTGTTTCAATATCCGTTTTCTTCAAACCTGCCAACTCCCCGATTTCCAGAATCCAATACCCCTGCAGCTTCTCGGCAGCAGTTTTATCTTTGGTGTCGGATAACAGAAGCGAGTCATTGAACCAGTCCCCACACAGCTTTGCAATGAGTGTGGATTTACCTTTTCCCTGCGGACCGGATAACACCAGCATGGTATCGAACTTACATCCCGGAGTCATAACTCTGGCTATCGCAGCTACTAAAGTTTTTCTGGTAACTGCGCGAACATATTCGTTATCTACTGCACCGAGGAAATCAACAAGCAGTGTGTCTACTCTTGGGATTTCATCCCATTCCGGGAGTGATGCCAGGAACTCTTTGATCGGATGATAGGAACGGTCATCCGTTACCTTCGATACTGCGATGTCATAATTTCTCGCTGAGAAGTTTCCATAAGTAAGATCGATATAGGAAATCAGCTGTGCATCGTCTGCATCCCTCCAGAACTTGGATGGGTGGCTCCAAGGAACTCCCCCTTTGATTTCCATATCATCAGAGAGCTGATTGAATACGATCCCTTTTAAATTTTCGTCATTATTCAGAATGAGAAGCAGGTTCTTCAGATTGTTGATGAGAATACCCTGTCGATTATACTCCAGCTGTTTCTTCCAGTTCTCTTCTGCAAAATCCATTCTGGCTGACTCCTCACGTTCCTTTCCAAGCGTGATGCGTACCTGTTCATTCTGAGAAGCAAATTCCTGCATGGCTTTGTAGGACGGAAGTTTCGTAGAGTCCGTATCCCCAGAAGCCTTGGCATCCAGATGACCAAACTTATGAATGCGGACCACATCAAAAGCATTCATCAACTTTCCGCAAGCTGGGTCTGTGGCATGATGGCTGTAAGCAAACACGTCATCGTAGATCACAACACCTGCTGCAGAGTCTGCCGGAACGTAATCATAACGACCGGGCATAGAGCTTGGCTGATACACATCAGAAATAAAAGTGTCAATTGCCTGTGTAATTGTAAAGGTACGGTTGAACGCTCCGATGACACCACGCTTCTGCAGCGGATCTTCCTGTTTCTTGATATCCTTCTGCACAATGGAATGCTGTCTGTTAGATACCGGCCATGAAGATACATCTTTCCAATCTTTGTATTTGGCAAGCACCTCATCCGGGTTCAGCGGTTCACCTGCAATCTCATGAAAGAAAAACTCTCCGTCTGCAGAGGTACTAGGCCAGTACATCAATCGGCTCGGTTCGTAAGTGGTATCATCGAATAACTCCATTCCGATTTCTTCTGCAACTTTACGGCTGACTGCCATATATTCATCCGGTGTCACTTCTCTTGAGAGCGGAACGATGAGTCGAAGTCTCGGTTTCTCTTTGGTGTGCTTATGGGTGGAGTAAATGAAACATCCGAATGTCTGGAACATTTCAATCTGATCCGCCACATCGGCATGTGCATAGTCCATATCCAGAGTCAGTGCAGAACGGGAAAGTACGCAGTCCTTCTTTCGTCTGCCACCTTTAAGTCTCCCAAGAACATAACCACCTACATCTTTCACATCATCCTGCTGTGCCTTTGACATCTTGCGGTACTGCTCCATCGTTTCCGATGTACGGATAGTCTGTGAGATACGATCACGGAACTCCAAAAGTTTCATCTCTTTTAAATTCCACTTCTTTTCCATTCGTGAATTACCCGTTGATACTGCGATCTTCATTTGGTCTGCCCCCTTTGCTGTTTAACATTTCCAGATTGCTCTTGGCTCTTTTATACAAAACCTGTTCTTCCCGGCTTCTGGCATTGTAAAAATGAAACTGCTTCGAACCTTCCGGCTCCAATGCTCTACGTCGGGCAAATTCCATATATTTTTCACTATGCTCGGAAACCTCCATCTCCAAGAACATTCGTAAATTATCAATGTCTTTCTTCCCGGCAAATTTCTTGATTAACGGGAATATCTTTCTTCCGACTGCTATCGTGCAGGGAAAGAACTCTTTTACATAAAGTTCCATTCTCCCGTTACGATATGCCAGTCTTACAATCTGACGGGTCTGCTCCAGCTCTGCCAGACCAATCCCTAAATGTGCGGTCGGGTCACGATACCCTTCCGAATTGTATTTTGTTCCCATGCTGTGTCCTCCTAATCTTTTTTGTAAAATGGGCTTTCAAACCCTGCTGCACTTAATGGCAGTCCATCCGTCCATTCCGGGTTCACTGCCATGATTTCATTTATTTCCTCTACGGACGAAACTCCCTCCGGTACTTCCAGAACCACCTCATCGTGAACGTGGCATACAATATCAAATCCCTCTCTCTCCAAACGGAGCATGGCTTCTGCAAGGATATCCCTGCTTGCTGCCTGCACGATATTTTCCACCAGCTTCGGACCGTAAGTTTCCAGTCGCATCCACTTCTTGGATTCCCCAATGCCTTCATAGGTGATACCCTCTCTGCCAAATTTATTGACTCCCATCTTCGGTTTCACATAAGAGAGTTTCCTGCCCGATGGCAATGTGACAAACAAGATACCGCTGGAGTATTCGAATGCCACTCTTCCCACTCTGGATGACTTCTTGTCCCGGACTGCTTTGACTGCAGCTTCATCTACCGCCCACCAGAACTGTGTAATGTGCGGATTGGCATTTCTCCATGTGGTTACAAGGGATGGAAGCTCCTCTTCCGAAAGTCCCATCTTCAATGCCCCCATTGCAGTCATGGCACCGACCGAACCACCGTATCCCAGTGCAAGTTCACTGATCTTACCTTTCTGTCTCAATGGGGAAGTCTTAGTGATTTCTTCAATCGGCACATGGAACATGGCAGACGCTGACGCTTCATAAATCTTCCCATGTGTCTGGAACACCTCAATTCGCCACTGTTCTCCGGCAAGCCATGCCAGCACTCTGGCTTCAATAGCTGAGAAGTCACTGATGATAAATCGGCTTCCCGGCTTAGCCACAAAAGCAGTACGGATCAGTTCTGAAAGAACATTTGGTGTACTTTCGTATAACATTTCCACGTCATCGTATCTGCCATCTGCTACCAGACCTCTTGCCAGTTCCAAATCAGAAATGTGGTTCTGTGGCAGGTTATGAATCTGAACCAATCTTCCTGCCCATCGCCCGGTGCGGTTTGCTCCGAAGAATTGAAGCAGTCCATGTACTCTGCTTTCCCTGCAGACGGAACGATCGATAGCTTCATATTTTTTGACAGAAGTTTTCGACATTGCCAGTCTGAGTTTCAGCATCTCCTGCACATCCCCTTCTGTCTTATCCACCAGTTCTTCTACTGTATCTTTGGCAAGGGAATCTACCTCGATGCCTTTTTCTGTCAGCCACCCTTTAAGCTGTGATACGCTGTTAGGATTTTCCAGTTCCGAAAGTTCATAGGCTTTCTTGGTGGCAGTTTCCTTATAAAGCAAGTCACAGGCAATAGCATGATTTACAAGATTTCGGTCAACCATAATACCTCGGTCATTGATACGCTGATCCAAGCAGTACAGCTGTTGTTCCTTCTCCGATATCGGATATTTCCACAGCTTCTTTCGTATCTGCTTTTCTACATCTACGTCCCGGATGCAGTAAGTTTTGAACATTTCCCATTTCTCCGGTGCATTCTCTGGAAGATTTCTGGTTCGTCCGCCATTGCTCTTGGTCGGTTTACATGGAGTGCAGAAATAACGAATCAGTTCTTTTCCTTCCGACATCTTCTGCTTGTCCAGTCCCAAAACCACACCGACACTTTCCAATGAAAGAGGCAGCGCAAGCATCGCAGCCTGCACCGCTGTACATCTCCATGCTTCCGGTTTCAGCTTCACGCCAAGATGTCTGGATAAGCAGGTACGCTCAAAGTTGGCATTGAACGCTGTTTTTATTACAGAATCATCAAGGAGCATTTCCATGATTTCTTCCGACAGTTTTTCTCCAGATGCCAAATCCACGATTTTCGTTTCTTCATCATCCACAGAATATGCAAACAGCAGAATTTCAAAATTGTCGGAATCCGTGTATTTGTAGACTCCACAGTTGATGAGATCCACATCAGAATAGGTTTCAATATCAATCGCTAACTGTTTATCCATCCGTATGACCTCCCACTCTTAATCCGACTGATCACCTTACGGGACACACCCATATCTTCTGCAATGCAGTATGGATGTTCACCCTGTGCCAGTCGTTTCTTTATTGCCACTACCTCCTGGTATTTCAAATCCAGAATTTTCATTGGCACTTTTCTTCCTCTGACGAAATGTGGCAGGACACGGATACTCCCATCACCGCTCATCTGGTATCTGCCTTCCATTCCCTCTATGTCTTTCCAATCTTTCATAAAACTTCAACTCCTTTATGTAGGGGTGGAGAAGCTCCCCACCCCGTGATTACTTAGGAAAGGAAATCGTCATCTGCATCTACTGCATCGAATTCATCTCTCGCATTTGCTCTGGAACCTAATGGATCACCATCACGAAGTTTCTGCACATTTCCAAGTCCTGCTGCAACACCCTTATTTCCGTTGGAGTTGTAAGCGTAGAATGTAACAGATACTCTTCCGTAGCAGCCGGAATAAACTTCACTCTGATCGATGATAGGCTGTACCTGTCTGTCAACGACCTGTGGAGCCTGTCTGCTGTTAGCATTCACGAAGTAGCTTCCTGCGTATGCTTCATCATCCGGTCTGTCGATATCACCATCACGAAGAGGTGTTTTAAGGTTGGCAGGAATCTTACCGCCCCATTTGCCTTTGCCATCTTCCTTCGCCAGTTCGATTGCCTTTTTAATTTTTGCAATGGTATCCTTATCCTGCTTGTCGATGATAAGACTCACAGAATATTTCGGATCGGAACCGTTCACAGAATTCGGTTCGAAAATGTGTGCGTAAGAAAATCTGCATGGAATAATTACTTTTGTGCTGTTCATTGTTGTACTCATATATTTAGTCCTCCTGTTTAAAGTCCGCTTCTGCGGTTGATACATTTACTGCTTCTCTTTTATCTGAGTCCGGTACCAGTGTCACTTTGCCATCCGGCTTATACACATAGGCACCGAGAATCTCTTTGAATTTTTTCTTTCCCATCAGTCGCTCCATTTCGGTAATCCCGATGAGACTGGATTTGAAGATATCCGTGTACCCGGCTTTCTTTGCAGCTTCTGCCACTTCCTCTTCATCCGTATATTTTCTGTTACTGCGACCCATCACCAATTTGAATCCCGGCCATTCCTTATGATGAACAACCGCTTCATTCTGAGCGTATGCGTACACTTCCTCTGCCCACTTCTTAAGGTCATCAGCTTTGGAAAGAACCTCTGCCATCTCTTCATCTGTCAGAAGGTCTGGTTCTTTGAACTCCATCTGTGCCAGCTTGAGGAACTCTTCGGCTCTTGCTCTGCACTGGAATCTGGCTTTGCAGAATCGGCAGTGATCACCAGCCTTAAATTCCCCTTCCCCGGAAAGAGCCATCTTTGCTCTTGGTTCCAGAACTTCTTTTCCCCAAGTGCGTAACTCCTCTGCAGAGATTTCCCATGTTGAGAAATGTTCCAGTCTTGGCTGTTCGATGGTAAGTTCTACGGTTTCGATATCGAACAACATATCTGCCATATCAAGAACTCCAAGTCCGTAGATCATCAGCTGAACATTTTCTTCCGCATCGACCATGACGCCCTTCCCCAGCTTCAGATCAATAATCTGTATTTTCTTGTCAGTGATAATCACCATATCCGCTGTTCCAAAACAGTCCTGCACGTACCAGCGAAGATCGACCCTCTGCTCCACTGCAAAGACTGGAGAACTGCAGATACGCTTTGCTTCCTCAATCTGCCCGATGACGTATGCTACATAATCATCGACCGCTTCCAGAAGCTCGTCCGAATAGTAATCAGACACCGGACGCTTATCTCTTCTTTTTAAATGTTTATTGATCAGATACTCTGCCATTCTGTGTCCAGCACTGCCTTCTGCAGCATACGGAGACTGTTCATCTTCAAACTGCTCCTCCAGCAAAAGTGCCGGAGGACAGTTCAGATATCTGCTGCTGGAGGATGGAGAGAATCTTGCATGAGCACCCATTAGAGAGCCTCCGCTTTCTTCAGAAGTTCTGAATACTTTTCTTCCGGTACTGCTGAGAGCTTGTCTGCCCCACATTCCTTCAGAAGCATCTTTACTTCCTGTGTCTTTCCGGCTCTGGATTTCTCTGCCAGAACCAGACGAACCTCATCCTGTGTGATTACTTTTTCTTCTTTTTTAGGAGCAGGTGATGTTTCCGCTTTTTCTGTTGGAACCGGAACCTCCGGCATCTTTCCACCAGCTTCTGCTAACTGACGCAACCCTGCTGCTACCATCTCGTAGCCTTGTGCTACCAATAAATATGCTTCGCTCATGTTCGTACCCCTTTCTTCTATTTCAAAAGTTTTAAGCCTTTAATGGATGCCATATATTCCGGTGTTGCTCTGTCATCAATGCGGAGCGTTCTAAGATTGATGCGGTTCATATCCTTGTCATACAGACGAACCGGAACCTTCGTGTCTCTCGCATGATCTAATTCGAACTGCATACCAGATGTGATGTTGAATCCAAAGACCCAGACCTCATCGCAGCAATCCATAAGTTCCAGTCCCATTTCAATGCCCTGCATTCTCTCAGCTGGCTTCTTTTCATCAAGGAACATTGGAAAATAAAGATGCGGTACAATCGGAACCGCTCCTGTGCCAATCACAATACGTGCATAGAACTTTGCTTTCTCAGCGTTCTCTTCTTCGTTTCCTCTAAACGGTGAACAAATAAAAACTGTCTTCATAAAAAATACCTTCTTTCTACATTCGGCTCACATGGCCGTGGTGGTCTCGTTATATCGGATAAATAATCGTTTTCTTTTCATATCAGTTGTGGTAAACTGATAGCGATGGGATGATTGCATCGATACTCTTCTGCCAGGTCGAGAGATGTTTTCATTCCCTTCTGTATTTTTAATCCGATTCATTTATCCAGCTCCATTTTTGGAAAGTTTTCGAGTTTTTCTTAAACATTTGGTAAGTTCGTGATTAAAAAAAATTGCATCGAACTCTGCAAATGATAAGTCCAGCTGCTTGACAAGGGTTAACATCTCCTCCGCTTTGAACTTATTTTCAGAACTGCATTCCTTATGGCACATTGCCTTTTCGGTAATTCCCAAGGCAGATGCCAGATCCTTCTGACGAAGATTTTTCTCAACTCTCTTCGCCTTCAGCATTCTTACGTTCATGCGTTTCCTCTCCTTTCGTTTAAGTCTGAGAAAATTATATTAAACATTCGGTAAGTTGTCAACACACAACTTTCCATTCGTTTTACCTTTCTAATACTAAAAATCTTGATTTTTCCTTATTTTTCGGGCATTTTCTCACTTGAAAAACTTTCCATTTTTATTTTCTCATTGACACAAATGGTAAGTTCTGTTATACTTTTGGTAAATCAGAAATCACCATGAATTTTTTATTTTTTACAATTAATACTACGAATGAATGCAAAAGAACGTTTGCATGAATGCTGTAGTGCAGGAACTAAAAAGCCTGTCAAGAAAGCAAGCCAGTTGGAGCTGAAATACGAAAACCTCAAGGGACGGTCGAATATATGTATCATCGCTTGGAAACTATAAGACGAAAAGATACTGAAGCAAAGATCCCTTATAAAATAATCAAGTAAGCCAAACACTGCAAAATGCTAAAGACGCAGAGCAAAAAGTGCCATGCAGAGCATATGCAAATCTATATTAGAAAGAGGATACCAATTATGACAAATACGATATTAGGAGAAAGGATTTCTGATTTATTACAAAAACATGGTTTAACTCAACGAGAGCTTGCAGAAAAGGTCGGTGTAACTGAAGTTTCCATGTCAAGATATATTAAAGGTGACCGTACTCCGAAAGGACCAATCATCGCTAATATAGCTCTTGCACTTCACACCACTTCCGATTATCTACTTGGTCAGGAAGCTGAAGAAGACTCTGAACTTGAGTATTATCGTACTCAGCGTGCGATTGCTCGGAATGCAAAGAATTGGACACAGAAGCAGAAAGCCGATCTCGTTAACGCCCTTTTTGAGTCAGAAAACTAGAAAGGATTAAACTTGAGAATACTGACAGACAACAGGTGCGAAGATATCAAACAGGAAGTTTCTTTTATGTTTGAAGAGTGCGAAATAAGTAGTTACCCCATTGACTGCTTCGATATCGCAAACAAACTTTATTACGTTCTGAAACCATACTCTTCCCTTACTCCGGAAGAATATATGAATGCCCTCTGTATTGATCCAGACGGCTTTTCCAGAGTGGAAACAAATCCTACTACTGGAATGAATCGATATGTAATTTATTATAACGACTACGCTCAGTACGAGCGAATGCGCTGGACAATCTTCCACGAGATTGGTCATATTTATCTTGGTCATCACGACAATCCCGATGACAGCAATAGTGCCACTGAGGAAGCAGAAGCAAATTTCTTTGCGAAATATGCGATTGCCCCTCCACCATTAATCGCCATCACGCATTGCAGTGATGCTTCCGATATCGCAAACATATTTTGCGTATCAGCTGAAGCATCCGAGTATTCCTATGAATACTACATGAAATGGATGAAATACGGTCCACGGTGCTATGCCTCTTACGAAAGAAGAATGCTGCGATTATTTTTGGCAGCATAGCAAAAAGGACTGATGAGAGTTCCCATTCATCGGGAACCGTCATAAGTCCTTTTTACATCGAACGTGCTTGAAAATCTATATCTTGTATGATATAATCTTTTTTACCACAAGATATAGTGTATTATACATATTTACACTTAAATTTCCGAGTCAAGAAAGCGAGGTGAAAAACGTATGGAAGAGACAATTAAAATTATTAAAAGAAACGAAGAAGAGATTACATTCTCAATTCATAAAATCGTAGAAGCCATTACTGATGCTGCCCGGCAGGTAATCAACGAATGTTTCGAACGTATACATGAAGCGTTCTTAGCAATGTTACACTCTACATGGCATTGGCTCATGCACTGGTTTCATAGAAAAAATCATAGAAAGGAGAACTTAATAGGCTGTCCACTGCACGCACTTTTTTCGACAGCAATCCTCTTTTCATGCGTCCAACCTGTCACCTCAGTATTTTTCCGGTTCTCACAGCGAATCCGGAACATTTACCTACTGAGGACTCAGGATCGCAGTAATGATGCCGACAATGCTGACAATAATTTTATACATATTGCAACTACAACAGTATAAAACTTATTCCAGCAGGAGGTTACAACATGGAATTAGCAGAATGTATCATGGACTCCATTGATGATGCCATGAAAAATTATACAGAATCCGAAGAGTACAAAACAGAAAGAACAGAAATCAACAATATGCTTTCAGAATTCCGCTCCGGTCTTAATCCAGAGCAGCAGAACAAATTTAACAAATTAATCGATGCCATTAATACTAGCGATGGCACATTCGCATCAAAAGCATATGTAGCAGGTGTTGTAAACGGTATCGCACTGAGACAGAAGACGCTATAAAAAACTGAATAAAAAAACACTTGCCCGGCTGAAAATCAACCGGGCTATTTTAATGCATATAGTCATATTGAGTTAAACGTCTTGGTTTCTGTGTCTGAGGCAGACTCGCTTCTGCTGCTTCCTTGCTGCCATACAATCTATGTTTCTTTACTTGTATCGCTCCACCTTCTTCAAATCGAATCAAATATATTCCTCCCGATACACGTCCAACAGTGCACTTACGAATTATCCGATTACTCTCTTTAATGTATACCGTATCTCCAACTTTATAATTTTCTTCCATTCTACCACGATCCTCTCACCAAAAAGAAAAACCAGCTCAAAAGGGAAATCAAAGCCGGTCCGTCCTTTTCTTATTCACTAAAGCAATTCCTTCTACAACACCATGCATATATGCTTCTGAAGCAAACATTGAATTCTGATCCGTCATTGCATCTAATATAGCATTGAATTTCCGAACCTGGCTCTCGCTTAAGCCATCACGAAAATCTGCTACCATATCATTAACGCTCTGCTTCTGTTCTTGGTATTTTTCCGAATGTATATATGCCTGCATTGATTCTTCAAGTGCATCCTTGATGCATTCTTCAAGTTCCATCGTAAACCACACCTCCAATACCGGGATAAATACTGATTGGTCTGTTTAACAAATGTCCTGCATTGGTAACGAACCTATTTACATTATATCGAACATTAGTTCGATTGTCAATTTTATCTTGTCACATGAAAAGACTAGTTATACAAATATCATTTTTGCATAACTAGCCTTTAATTTTTTCATGAAATTTAGCATCAAAATTATTATCAAATCTATTTTTTGGTACAACAAAAAAACCTATTATAATACTCAAAAAATGTTCAACAAAAATCTACCCACGTTCTATATACAAATCCACAATCACATTATTCAATTTTGATAATTTAATCGATAAAAAACTTCACTTGAAACTTAAAACAAACTCTTCAATAAATGTTCCCGGGTGTGTCGTAAATAATAAGAATTATATATGTAGTATATATTTTATTATATCCTTTTGGCACCTTTGTTTCTTTAACACTTTATGTTCCTCCTTCTATATTCCGTTTCATCATCTAACACCGATTCGCCAGGGTGTCATCATTCTCATGACACCCATCTACCGGTGAAGGAATCAGCGAGTTAATGATGAATCAGATTGATAAATGCTTTTATCGTCTCAGTTTCTAAATCTGTGTAATGTTTTAATAACAGATCTTCTCTTGCCCGGAATAATTCTTTCAACTCCAGGTTATCGGAGATTAGACGATCAATCGCTCTTTTGTTTTCATCCAACTGTCGCTGTAATTCCTGATACTGCTCTGTTTTCTGATACTCCAACTGCTTTTCTTCCGTATACTCGCAGTAGGCTTCAAATAAACAATTTTTCATATCGTTCATTACACACGACCTCCGTAATTAATTTTCTTTATTCAATTGTCAAATTAAGGACAGTTTCATGTTTCTACCGCCTCGGTCTAACACGACCTCCTTCTTGATTTCCATCGCTTCAAAATCAATCAATGCAACAGAAACATTCGCTAATACCATATCCCGATTAATCTCTTGAACCAATTCATCATACAGCGCCTCATCATTAAGTATAAGAGTATACTGTGTATTTTGAAGTGGCCGAAAAGATAAGATTCTTCCAAGATTATAATAGTACGCATTTCTACGAGCTACATAATCGGATGTCTGGTACGAGAAGCTTAATACGAATTCCCATCTGACCTTGGTACCATCCTGCGAAACCAAAAAGGCGAAGTCTACCTCTTTGTTTTCTCCCAACGAAAGCAACTGATATGTACAGCCACATAACATCAACCTTTTAGAAACAATTCCTAAGGTTATTACATCGCTTTGTTGAAATGCTACAGCTTCAAATTCTTTCGTACTTTCGATTTCATCACCGTTATAACCAGCTGCTATTAAGAATTCCTGGCTGGATAAGCCTATTTCTTTTGCATAACGTTCTGATGCCAATTTGAAACACATTTTCTTTGAAGGCTTGCAAATGCCAGATTTTACTCTGGATAAATGTGCTGGTGATATACCACAAGCTCTACTGTATTCGGATAAACTTCTTGGTCCACAAGCTTTTGATATCAACTCAGCAAGTTTATTCTCATTCACGACTATTGCACTCAACGCTTTGCCTCCTTGTCAGATACTTCTCTTCAATTGGTCATTAAGCCAATTTTGATAAATACATCTTATCATTTCTGCTCTATACTGTCAATGCACAATCGTTACATTTTTTATTTATGTAACGAAATGTAATGATGCATTGATATAAAAAGGACTGCAGAATACTTTGAAACTGCAGCCTTATGTAGAAAACCTATCTATTTCCCTTTGCACGATTATGTGTCTTACACAACATCTGGCAATTACTAACATCCGTTGCTCCACCATTACTCCAAGCTGTAACATGGTCCGCATCCATTTCTGTTTGTTTCCAGATACGAGTCTTGTTATTATCTGACCCCAAAGCGCAAAGAGGACAATTGGAATGCCCCTTTGATTTCGCTTCAGCAGTCTGCTTTGTATATACAGATTTTTTTGTTGGCTCATTAAATACACGTATATTTAATAGTTTGTGATCAACACATCCACCTAAAATATATTCATAAATTCCCTTTTTATCATTGACATAATAGTCTGATAACAATGCTTGAACTTTTTTGGAAACCTCCTGCGGATTATATGCATTTCCATGATAATTTTCATATAATCTACCCCAATCCAATCCTCTCATTGAGCTATCAACGTCATCAAAAACACTAGAGATCCAATCAATAACGCTATTAAAGTAACTTTTCAATTCTGTAATATTCGTATCGTATCTATGCCGACTCATGTAAGCGTCTATATTACCCTTGCTTACCCAATCCAACGCTGTTTTCAAAAATTCTTGTCTTAATGGAGAACCCGCAATATATGCGCTCCACTTCTGTACATTTGCATTCTGACTATTACTAAATTCTTCCTTTGCTAAAGTAACAAATGGTCCAGAGTGAATTGCATTGGACAATTCTTGGTCATTTAACGGAACACCTGCAATATTGATAGTTTTGAACCACTCTTTTATTTCAGTTTCGGTTCCTTCACATTCATAAATAGTCAACTTGCTCTTCATAATCTTTTCTTTTTGATCTTCCGCAAGCCCACTAAAATAGTGTGGAATTCCATTTGCATCTTTTATTGCAAACTTCCCCGTAACAAATCTACCAAAACTGGTAATACGCTGCTGACCATCCAAAACTTCATATTTATCTTCCGCAACTTTCGTAAAATAAATTAATCCCAAAGGATAGCCTTTTAAAAGAGAATCCACAACAGCGACATCCTTTTTCCCATCAGCATAGATATAGTTTCTTTGATATTCCGGCTGAATAGTCAACTTACCAGATAAACCAAACAAGCCTTTTCCTTCATATTCGTTGTATACAAATCCTTTACATATATCTTCGACTGTTATATCTATTCTTAAATTCGTTTCCATAATTTAACCTTTCTTGCGAATTGCAACACGTTTATATATGCTCTTACCATTAATTGTCGGAGCAGCCAAATCAAAATCTCCGTCTTTACCGTGGTTGAATTCTCCAACAATTTCAAACTGATCTGGATTGTATTTATCTAAGAATGTAATGGGTACACCCATAATACCATCATAATCCTTTGGAATTGCATCTGTATAAGATACTTCAATTGCGTCAAAATTGTCATATTTGGGATAACCCTGCTCTCGGATACTCTTGTGCTTGCTAAATTTAAGATTATCTGCCATTGTCATAAGATAAAGTGGTTGGTGACGCCGACCATGTTCTATATTTGTTAACCACAAACAATTATTCGTTGCAACAATACGCTGGCCATTTTCAATCCTTGCTTCTGTTCCATAAAGTTCATATGCTTCCGGTACGATAAAACCCGAAATCCAACGCCCCATACCATTTCCAAGCCAAATTTCATTATCCATTATCAAGGGAAATACTTCTTTATACAGTACGCAGTTAATATTTCCAATAATAAGAAACTGTTTTTTTGCCTCCATAATCCAAAGCAAAAATTCTCTAAACATTGAAAATGGTGGATTTGTAATGATAAAATCTGCTTCGTCTCTTAGTGCCTTCACTTCATCACTACGAAAATCTCCATCGCCTTCAAGATATTGCCATTCCAAGTCATCTATATCTATCTTCCCAGATTTATTCTTTCTTCTTGTTAAAGTAAAAATCTTTCCATGACTTCGTGTCTTCGCTTCATCATACCCGAAGCCTTCCATCTCAAATAATGTAAGTTGATAAGGAATACCTGCTGGTTTGCTATCTGCTGCGTAGCTTGTGCTTATTAACTTCTTCAGTCCAAAATTCTCAAAATTTTGAGCAAAAAATCTAGTAAAATTACTCCATTCTGGATCATCACATGGAAGCAATACAGTTTTATTTCTAAATACGTCTGGATTATATTCTAAGTAAGCATTAATTTCTTTCTGAATATCCTCGTATAGAGTATAAAATTCATCATTCTTTGCTTTCTTGGCATCTGCCATTTTATCATTTAATCGTGCCATTATAACTCTCCTCGCATCATGCTCATTCTCCATCTTCTGGAATAAATTCTAATATATCATTAGGTGTACATCTCATTGCTCTACAAATACTTTCAACCTTATCAAGTGCAATATATTGTCCATTTTTTATTTTTGTAATAATATTTGCTGAAATCTGAGCATTGCGCATAAGCTCTGCATTCGAAATATTTTTTTCAATCATCATGTGTTGAAGTCTTTTATACGTAACAGCCATTCTACACCTCCCAATTTACACACAGCATATCACATTTCTGTGAATTTTTCAATATTTCTATGCATATGATGGATGATGACACTTAGATAATTATTTATTACCATGATTTTCGCAGAGTTTTTGCATCTTCTCTATTTTCTTCAGCATTCCTTTATCCAACTGTATAAGGCATTCTACCTCTTCATCTGTCACATTCAAAGAGTCCTCCGAGTGAAGAATATTCAAATGAAACATTTTAGTCAGCTGCCTATCACTGAATTTTACTCCCAGCATCCGGTCTTCAATCTCGTGTAAAGAAATGAATCGGACACCTTCCTGTTCGCAAACACCTTCCAACTCCTTCATTGTTTCTTCTCCCAAGTTTCGGAACTTCATAATATCCTCTCTGGAATATTTGACAATATCAGATAATATGTACACATCATTTCGTAATAAAATGTTTTTCAGTCGGGTCGTGATCGGAAGCTCTGCAACCAGCTTCTCCCCTTCTGGTACATACACATATCCCACTTCCAGCAACCTATCCAGACATATATTGCTGAAACGCTTCTGTGAGTATCTTTCTATGAACTCTGATACACTTAATCCCTGGACTTCCGAAATATCCTTAACCCCAATTTCATTCAGAAGCCATTCCAGATTATCCGTTCTGCATCTTTTACTCGATGTCTTCACTAGCATAATTATAACCTTCCATCTTATCTTCCGGTGCATAGATCACCATGATATCTGATCGATCCTCTTTGTGGTCAATATGAACCCAAAAATCACGAATCCAATATCCCAAGCGATGTTCACCCAACGTATATAATTCATTAGTTGCAAAATCCACAAGGCATACTTCCGGGAATCTACCTTCGCCATCGCTCCAGTCCATTTCCTCTTCGTACATCTCTGCTACCTTGTTCAGACAATTCTGACACAGAAATTCACTGATCTTTTTAAAATCTGGTGTGCTTTCCTCTCCGTAATTTACCTCTGCTTCCAAGATGCCTCTTCCCGGCATACCGGAAATATAGAAACTGCATTCACCCTCTCCATGTGATGAAAGCATGGTTCCAGAACTATTGTCAATTATTTCTGTACCATCATTCGAATATGGTCTTACATCCAAACTGCTGATGCTCATCGCATTTAAACAGACCAATCCAATCATGCCGGATTTTCTATAATACCCCATCATGCTGCGGTCATTCTCTCCGCAAATACAGCACTCCTCTTCAGAAACCTCTGACGTATAATGCACTCTGTAATCTTTATCCTCTTCAACCGTGGCTCCTTCTGCATTCGCACATCCCGAAAGGCACAGCATTATTGCCACTAATAATACAATAAATTTCCTTCCCATAACATTCCTCTTTTCATAAAAAAAGAACAGTCCGAAGCTCTTACACTTTCGAACTGTTCTACTTTCTTTTAAGACTACGAACAAATGAAATCATGATTTCCTGTTCTTTTTCGTCCAATCCATCCCAAGTATCTAATATTTCTTTCTGCAAATCAGTCAAATTATTTCTTGATGCATCTCTTACGAAAAACTGTGCCAGAGTTATTCCAAATGCATCGCATATCTTCTGTAACGTTGAAATGGTTGGAGCGTGTTTTTGTGCAATCATGTTTGATAATGCAGTCTGCGATATTCCCGTTTTCTGCGACAGACGGTACTTTGTCATACCACGCTGTTCACACAACTCTTTTATACGCATCGCAATATACTCTTCTGGACACAAGTAATATACACCTCTCTTCTGATATTAGTAACTTTATTTTACCCTCTTACCAGAAGTTTTATTAGACTGATATTACTTTAGCAAACTGCTCCAATTTATTTGACTATTTGATAAAAAAATAAGGACTTAAAAAGCATTTTCCAGTTCGGTTAGCATATCGTCCAGTCTTGCAAATTCCCTTTGCTTATATTCAATCTTATCACACAAATCTATGATTGTCGAACTCTTTACATATTCATTCGTAGAACACACCTGCCGTATCTCCGCTTTTAACTTCCGCAGAGCATTTCCGGTCTACTCCAACAACGTCATTAACATTTCTTCTTTCTGTTCTTCCTTCTGCACTACTATTCCTCCTGTAAGTTAAATTTCGTGGATATCCATGCATAAATGTTACCACTCTGCCGCCCTCCATTCAATCAAAAGCCATCGACAAAATTTCTATCTTAACGACAAATACATGTCAATTTAGCTCGATATGCTCTTATGGTATACTCCAATTTAGTTGAGCATTTTAATCAACTAAAAGCACATCAATGATGCGTCATCAATGTCTGGCCGACTGTTTTACAACCTCCAGCTGCCTGCCAGCAGAGAGGAGGTGAAACAGATGTATGTTGATTTTATGTTGATTGGAAGACGTGTAAAGGAAATCAGAAAACAGCTTCACGTTACGCAAGCACAGCTTGCAGAAATGACAGACCTATCTATTTCCTATATCAGTCATATAGAAACCGCACAAAAGAAGGCTAGTCTTGAGTCCTTAGTTCGTATTGCGGATGCCCTTGGGATTACTGTTGATGAACTTCTTAACGGGAATCAGCTGAATAACCCTACGGAATACCAGACTGATATCGACCTTGTTATGGCTGATTGTTCTCAACCGGAAAAGCGGTTAATGTATGAAATCATCCAAGCTACAAAGGAAATCCTCCGTAATAATAAATGGATGCTCTGCACCACGGATGACTCCGCAAATAGTAAATAAAGCACATAATTTTTACGTTGGAAATAGACCACAGGGATATAGGTGTCCCTCTGGTCTATTTTCATTTTTTCCATAAAAAATATAATAATCGTATCAAATAACTGCGAGGTAGTTCCCCATGAGAGAATTTGAAACCAGAGCAAGCAGTGCAGCTGCCCAGAAATCCAAAATCCGTGAGCGATATAAAGGTGTCAGTGCAGATGAATTGGATGTCATCCCTGCACTGCCCCAAGAAGATTTTTATGAAGATGTGAAAATGAAACGTGTTGCTGTCTATATTCGAAAATTAGTCAGCTCTTCTTTTATTTGAAATCTACTTTATATGTTTGTGCTGATATGCACAGTTCCTTTAGTGATCCCTTTCGTATTGAGATTTTTCCGGTCATGGAAACTTGGTCGAAATCATATACACGATATAAATAATATTGTTCTGGATGCTCCTCGCTCATTTTTAATTCATTGGCTGTGATAAATATGCTTCCATCTTCTTTTCCAGATGTTGTTTTTACCTCAATATATTTCTCTTTTCCATATTTGTCATAAGAGAGAATATCATATCCCAAGCCATCTCCATCCAGTTTTGCTACTCTTCGTACCTGCTTCTGATTTCCGAGTTTGTATTTCTTTACCAGACTACGTTCATGCTGGTATACAAATTCTTCCCCGGCATCGCCAATTTCTTTATTCGTTTTTGCCTGCTGTATGTAATCGACATGTGCGCCTTTGAGGTGTATCGGATTTATCTTTGCCTGTAAATCAAATTTCTTAACAGGAATCTCCTTTTCCTCTTCTTCTAAATACTCAGGATCTTCGAAATATACTGCGGAATAAACGATATCTTGTACCAACAAATGATATGCTGGATCATAATACTTATTTCGCCTTTCTTCATACATATTCAAAAGTCCTTCATCCTGCATTACACGTTTCAGTATCATATCGCACATACTTTCAAACATGAAAACCAAATCAATATCTCCGGCTTTTGGCAAATCAGCATAATCAATTAGTTCTGCAAACTTGGTGAACATTTTATATTTATAAAGATAATATTTCTCCGGGTACCTCATGTTCAAATAAACCATAACCGCCCGGTGGTCTTGATAGCTCTTTCCAATTGTCCCTTCTTTGTGCTTTTCTATTATTGCATCAATCCCAGAACGAAATGTTTCTATTCGCTCTTTAATGTCCAAGGACAAATCATACAATAATCTGAATAAGAGTCTGACCTCCTCTGGTTCCTTTTCTGCAGCCCAGACAATCATTCTTCTTGGAAAATAACTACCAGAAGACATAAGGTTGGATGTTTTGCTTAATGCATTTTCAAGCATCTTTGGAAAATCCTTAGCTTCGATATCCCACGTGTTCTGAAAATGAACAACCGCTTTCCATTTGTATATTTCCCTTTGTTCTATTTGGCCATAATGCTTTTTGTAATAGTCATATATGGCATCGTACATTTTTGTATTCACACATCCACCACCTTTGTATTTCTATTTTAAACAGTTCTGCAAATTCAAGTTTTTCTTCCTCTTCCCAAAGTGCAAATTTTGCCCTTTGAAAGATTAAAATTTCCCTTTGAAATTTCTACTCTGTTTCATCTGTCTCTGATAAATCTTCCCAATCTTCCCGGCTGCCACATCTTCTCAAATAGCAACGTCCACCATCAACTGCAACAGCTCCGCATTTACAGGTTTTAAAATCATGAACAGATTTACTTTCAATTACATCTCTACACTTTTTACACTTAATTTTATTTACCAAAATAGCCATAAGACCACCACATTTCTTTTCTTTAAATTATAACATATCCCGTTCAAATATAAAGCATCTCTTTATTCTATCACTCCCACTTCGTCTGCTGGAGTGATTGTCAGCTGTCCACCTTGGCACTTAACTACCACCGGAGTTCCAGAAACAAATCCCAATTCTTCCAGCCACTTTCCTTTAAGAACAATCGTAGGTGTTGGTTTATATTGATATCCAGACTGTTCATAAACTTTCATTTCTCTATATTCCTTATATGCCATAAGCACTTTCTCCTTTCGCCAATCGAGTATCCTTTTATGAGTTTCGCCAAAAAGTAAGACCGTTTCGCCATAGGGTTTTATTCCCCTATGAACTTTTTGGCAAAACTTTATGTTTAAGGGGGTAAAAATGTACTTCGGAATGTAAAATAATCTTCGATTTTCCACTTTTTCCGTTCAATCCAAAGAAGCCAAAACCCCGAAAAAGCCCGTAAACTGGGCGTTTCTTCGCCTTCGGTAGTGTATCCACAACATCGTCAGACACCTCCATGGGCCAGGCTTATCTCTCCCGGCGCCGGTAACGCGCCGCCTCCAATGAGCGCAGACTTTGTTACCGTGTGATGGACACTCCGAAAGGGCCTTCCCGTTATCAGGGGATATTCCTTATCCACCATGCCAAGGACGCTGTAAATCTTTGTAATCTCAATGCTTTCCTCCAGGGTCGGCGGGGGCAGTATGGTAGGCACACGCTTCGCAATCATAGTCTTGCCGCTTCCCGGCGGCCCCACCATCAGCAGGTTATGCCCTCCCGCCACAGCCACCTCTGCCGCACGTTTTACCGCCTCCTGGCCCTGGATATCACTGTAATCCGGCTCATCCTCCCCGCCTTTTTTATGTATCTCCTGCCTCGTGCCGCCCATGACAAAAGAAAACTCCTGCTCTTTACTCAGATAACGGCAGACCTCCAGAAGATGCTCTGCGCCCAGAATCTCCATTCCCCGAACCAGGGCGCCCTCCTGTACATTCTGCTTCGGCAGGATACATCTCGTAACTCCCGCATCCCTTGCCCGCATCACCATGGGGAGCACCCCTGACACCTCTTTTACACTCCCGTCAAGGCTTAATTCTCCTACCACCAGCGTATCTTTAAGCTGCCCGCCTGAAAATCTCCCCAGGGAAGCTAAGACTGCCAATGCAATCGGCAGGTCAAAAGACGCACCCTTCTTCCTCACGGTTGCCGGCGCCAGGTTCACTACCATTTTCCTGGCCGGCATCTGGATTCCCGAATTGCGGATTGCCGTCCTCACCCGTTCAGAAGCCTCCTTCACCTCCGACGAGAGATAGCCTACCATGTGAAACACAGGCAAGCCATTGCTCACATCTGCCTCCACATGAACCAGCTCGACATGGAGTCCCTGGATTGCGGCAGACAAGACCGTACTAAATGACATTCAAAACTCCTTTCTATGTGTGATAATATATGATAGATTCAGCCGATATGGCCAGATGATTTGACTCTCGCGACTTTCGCCAAGGTCAAGAAAGCTTGCTCCTTGGCTTATTACTCGCAAGAATTAGGATTGTTATGAAATGCGGAAAAATAAATCTTGGATTCTCCTTGTTCAGAATGTATCATCCTCTCTCCGCTGTCCAAATCTATATTAATATACTTTATATGAGTTTGCAAGAAATTTTCTTAGACAAATTTCGACATTTTCCTTACGCCCTTATACCTCCACAAAAGCGCCATCATTGCCCCGCTGATTGCCAACAGACAGTAGAAGCTGATCCCACGGTTTACCAGTGTTGCCGCTGCTATGGGGTTCTTTGTAAATACGCCGGAGAACAGCCTTACAAATGCATACTCACTGATTCCTGCCGCCCCCGGAAAAGGAAGCAGGGCAGTCGTCATAAACAGCACCGTCTGAAGCAGGAAAACCTGCAAGTAGCCTGCCCCATGCTCTCCCATGGCGAGACAGACCATATAGGGGATGCTGAACCAGCAGACCACCTGGCATAGGCTTACCAGAAATACTTTACCCATCATCCGCGGCCTCCTGCGGATTAAGTCCGCACAGGTCTGAAAATCATGAAATGTCTCCTTTAGCTTTTCATGCCATTTTGTCTTATTCTTTACCGGCAGCCGGTTGACTGCCGCAGACAGAAGATAAAGCAGCCTGTCCTTTAACCGGTGGGAAAACATCACCGCCAAAAGCCCTGCAATAAACAGGATATTGAGCAGAAAGCCAAGAACTGCCAGTACCAGCAGTTCTGCCTGAGGCGTCACTTTTCCCTGAATAAGCGCTGCAACAGCCATTACCTCCATAAAAAATACTGCAATCTGGAAGCTTGCCAGTTCTCCAATCAATGCCAGCGTCCCGTGGGAAAGCTCGATACCGTCCTTCTTCATGGCATATAGCTGTGCCGGCTGCCCTCCTGTGGAGGAGGGTGTGATAGAGCTGAAAAAGAAGCCGATATAAGCATATTTCATTCCCTGCCAGAATGTGACCGGATGGCCGAAGGATTGAAGCAGAAGCCGCAGGTTAATGCCCTCCGCCAGATGGAATACCTCTGCCATCAGAATACCTCCGATCAGGAAGGGAACCGAGGTCTTTGCCAAAGCCTCCCACACAGTCCTCATATCCGTTCCCCGCAGTACGAGGAAACATGCGGCTGCCGCAAATACCAGAAAAACCGCCCCACAGCGGATGATTTTCTGTAAAGACAGTTTATCGCCCATATTCATCCTCCCTTCACAAGCCAGACTATCCTTCATACCCATCCATCCTTTCAAATGTATACCCTTGCTTAAGCAGGATTGGCAGCGCCCTTCGCAGCGCCTCTACCGTTCGCTTCGGCGCTTCTGCCTCGCCCCTGCCGTCGTGAAGGCAGATCACAGCCCCAGGGAATACCCGCCTTAACAGCTTCTTTTCTATGCTCTTTTCCGTCTCCCTGGCCGACCAGTCATGAGCCATCACGTCCCAGAAGATTAGTTTTAAATCCATCCGCCTGCAATAATACAGGGTCCAGAGATTCAGGTGCCCCCAGGGCGGACGGTACTCGCATACCTGGCATCCCATCTCCTCTAAAACTGCCATAGACTGCTTTAAATCCCTGCGGACAAATTTTCTTCCGCGGAACAATGCATTTTTGTGGCTGACGGAATGTATTCCGATTAGATGTCCTTCCTCCTTCATTCTTTCAATCAGCTCAGGGTTCTCTCTGGCAAATTCTGCTACAACAAAGAAGCTGGCCTTGATTCCATACTCCTTCAAGAGCTTCAATAGCTGCCCTGTATACTCTTTGTCAGGCCCGTCGTCAAAGGTTAAGTACAGCCGTTTCCCCGCCGCGCCAGCCCTGCTCTTTTTTCGGCTTCTTCGCTTCCAGAGGTATTTTAGTCCCTCCGACGGTATCAGACTATAACATAGCAGCCCTGTGGCAAGCAAACCTGCGCCAATTCTGTGCATTTTCTTCATATCCATATTCCTCCCTGGAAAATTCTCCTATATACTGGCAATGGCGGGAAAGGTGATAATCCTGCCCCCTTTTTCTCATTTCACCAACCGCCTGGGAAAGCTCGGTATCCATCATTTCCCGACGCGCCCTGGCCATACACGCCTGCATTTCCTCCAGTCTTTCAGGGGCATTTAGAAGCCTCTTAAGCTCTGCCGTGAAATCTGCCTTCTTATCCCATATAACATGTGCAAATCCTTTTTTCTGGGCGTATCTTGCATTTACACTCTCCTGCTCAAGAAACGGACGGATAATAAACATGGGTACCTGGCTGTGCAGAAGCTCGAACAGCGTGATTCCCCCTGCCTTTGTAATCACAAGGTCTGCCTTGCGCATGTATGTCCCGATATTGTCAACGTATCCCAATACTTCAATGTCGTCAAAGCATCCTTTCCACGTCTCATAAGTTTTTTGATTCTTTCCGGTAATTACGGTTGCCCTAACCCCTGGCATTTCATGTAAGGTGTATAGAAGGTCTTCAAGCTCTGGCATGATTCCTAAGCCCCCTCCCATGACCAGAACGTGCTTTTCGCCCCCATCTGTTTCTCTGCCTCCTGTGCCAAGAAACTGTTGCCGTACAGGAACCCCTGTCACCAGAATATTTTCCGGCAAAGCGCCGAACCCAGTCAGATTATCCTTCACCTCTATCGTGGGCGCCAGATAGAGGTCCGTCTGGCTTGCAAACCACTCTTTATGCATACTGATGTCCGTAATACTGGTGACAAGGGGAACCGTATCTCCTGACTTTGTCTTATAGGTTGCCGCCGATTTCTCACAGAAGGGATGGGTACAAACAATCACATCCGGCGTGTATTCCTCCATCATTTTCTGAAATTTCCGGTAAATGATAGGGCCGCTTGGCCGGTTTCCCGAATTTATTTTACCGGATATCTTATAGACCAGATTGTAAATTCCATGATAACGCTCAGCCACAAGTCCGAATACCTTGTATATGAGCTTGCTGAGCTTTGGGTAAAAATACGCCGGAAGGTCTTTCTGTATAATCTCGGCATCCAAAGCCTGCCTTTTGAATTCCTCCATAATCGCATTTGCCGCCATCTGGTGGCCAAATCCAAACCTGCCGCTTAATATCAATATCTTCATATGAATCCCCCTTCGCTTCCGCAGTCAGCGCTTGCTGTCGTTTTCTTTATGGGTGTTATTTTATTCCTTAAATCTAAAGAATGGCGGCATGGATTTCTAAACATATTCTGAAGATATACTTGTCTCTTTTTTGTGTTTCTAAAGATTCTCTTAAGAAAAAAAGGCATGTCCATTGACACACCTTTGTCTTAACAGAAAAATTACAGCTCAAGACTATTTTCTTTCAAAAGGAAATCATAAATGCTCATAGTCGTTATTCCTTCTTCGTCTCTTGTTACGTTTACAATATCCTTGACAATAATAATTTTTTTAAAGGAGTCCTTCACGCCAAGCAGGGATGCTTTCTCCTGAATTCTTTTCTCCTCATTTGGCATACTGAATGCAGATTGGATATAGTAGCGTTTACTGCCAAGATTGGCAATAAAATCTATTTCAAGCTGTTTCTTCTCTGCCTTTCCCTCCAGATTCATTTTTCTTTTCTCCACGATACCAACGTCTACGGAATATCCTCTGCTTCTCAGTTCATTATACACAATATTTTCCATCAGATGAGTTTCTTCAATCTGCCTGAATTCTAATCTGGCATTTCTAAGGCCCACGTCTTCAAAATAGTATTTCAATGGCGTTCCAATGTATTTCCTTCCTTTCACATTGTAACGATTTGCTTTATTTATGATAAAAGCATCTTCCAGATATTCTATATACTGCCTGATTGTATTCAGGCTGATTGTCGATTGAATCGTACTTCGGAAGGTCGTCTCTATCTTAGACGGATTGGTAAGTGAGCCTACCGCAGATGCAAGAATATTGACCAAATCTTCCAATTCCTGGTTTTTCTCTATATGATGCCTCTCTATAATATCTCGCAAATAGGTTTCTTTGAACAAGTTTGTCAGGTAATTAATTTTTTGTTCTTCTGTTTTCATGGTAACAGTTAGCGGAAGGCCGCCATAGACCACATACTCCGCCCAACCATGATAGATATCTTTGTCATAGGCGCTCATAAATTCTTTGAAGGTCAATGGATAAATATGAATTTCATCCCCTCTCCCTCTGAATTCAGTGATAATATCTTTGGACAAAAATTTTGAGTTACTTCCGGTGACATAGATATCTGCGTTTCTGATATGTGTCAGAGAATTCAACACTTCTTCAAATTCCCGCAGCATCTGTACTTCATCCAGCATAATATAATATTGCCCATCATCTATGAGTAACGAGTCAATATAATCCAGAATTGCCTCCGGCTCACGATATTTCCTGTTTTTCCATTGGTCTAATTCAATAATAATCATATGTGACGCAGGCACTCCTTGTTCTTCCAGATATCTTTTAAATATTTTAAAAAGCAGATAAGACTTGCCGCATCTGCGAATTCCTGTTATTACTTTTACCATCCCATTGTGCATACGGATAACCAAGTCATTTAGATATTTGTCTCGTCTGATATCCATCCCAAATCTCCTTATTGAAAATCAAGAGTAATTTTACCCTTCTTTTTCAATATATTTTATTCTGTTTATTATATTCAGTCAATAGTTTATTATCAATACTTTTATGTGGAAAAGCACAAAAAGAGCCTCCTGCACATAGACTATATCAAATACGCTAAGAGGTGCTTCTCTTGAAATCATTTCCCCAACCCCTCACAGCCGCAGAAGAAAGATATTATATGCAAAAATATACAGAGGGAGATCTTGAAGCGAAACATATTCTGATAGAACGGAATCTGCGCCTCGTTGCACATATCGTAAAAAAATACCAGTCCTCTCCGGAAGATACGGAGGACTTGTTATCCATAGGCACCATAGGGCTGATTAAGGCGGTTGTGACGTTTAATCCGGATAAATGCGTAAGACTCGGAACCTACGCCGCGCGCTGTATCGAAAACGAGATTCTGATGTATATGCGGGCAAAAAAGAAGTCGTCCAAGGAGATCTCTCTGTATGAACCAATCGGAACTGACCGAGAAGGCAATGAAATTCAGCTTTTCGATATTATTGAGACTGAAGAAGACGACGCACACAGAAAGGTGGAATTAAGCGACGATATCCGGCTTTTGTACCATAAAGTAGAATCCGAGCTGTCGCCGCGTGAACGGCTGGTGCTTAAGATGCGGTACGGATTATATAATGAAGAAGAATATACCCAACGGGAGATTGCGAAGCAGTTAGGTATCTCCCGTTCTTACGTTTCCAGGATAGAAAAAAGCGCGATTGAGAAATTACGAGGATATTTTTAAACGTTCCAAAGACTGCAAAGGCTGCCGCATAAGCATATTTCCCTGCTTAGCACGACAGCCTTGATTTCACCTATATATTTTTACCTATGCTTCTGCCCGCCTCAGAATATCATACCTTACTGGACGGAGTCCGCCCCTTACATATTCCAAATCCACATACAACACCTGCTTCGGGTGGGGCGCGCTCTCCTGCTCATTCCCCTCCTCATCCACAATTCTTCGCACCCTGGCCTCAACATTTTTGCCGTCCGGCTTCATAATCTCAATCATTTCCCCCACAGAAAACTTATTCCTCTGCTCAATCCGGTACATTCCGTCCCGTTCATCCCCGACAATTCCAAGATAAGTATACTCCTTCACATAGGTATTGTTATCATATATCTGGCTTGTCTCATCCGGTTTTCCAAAATAAAACCCTGTGGTAAACTGACGATACGTGCAGTTTGAAATCTGGTCCAGATACCATGGCATATTCTCCCTGTACTTTTCAGGACTTTCCAGATAATCATCAATCGCCTTCCGGTACGTCCTGGCAACCGTCGCCACATAGAGAGCAGTCTTCATACGCCCCTCAATCTTAAAGCTGTCAATCCCTGCGTCAATCATCTCCGGAATATGCTCAATCATACACAAATCTTTAGAATTAAAGATAAACGTGCCTCTTTCATTTTCATAGACCGGCATATACTCTCCTGGCCTGGTCTCCTCCACAATGGAGTACTTCCAACGGCACGGATGGGTACAGGCCCCCTGGTTAGCGTCCCTTCCGGTAAAATAATTACTCAGGAGGCATCTTCCCGAATAGGAAATGCACATGGCCCCGTGGATAAAGCTTTCAATCTCCATATCCTCTGGAATCCTCTCCCTAATCTCCTTAATCTCCTGCAAAGACAATTCCCTGGCAGAAACCACCCGCTTTGCACCTAGCCGCCACCAGAACCGATAGGTTCCATAGTTGGTATTATTCGCCTGGGTGCTGATATGCCGTTCAATCTCCGGACAGATTTCCTTCGCCAGATCAAAAATTGCCGGATCGGCAATAATCAGAGCGTCCGGTTCCATGTCCTTTAACTCATGAAGATATTCACAAACCCCGTCAAGATCATCATTGTGGGCAAGGATATTCACGGTCACATGGACTCTTACGCCATGCTCATGGGCAAAGGTAATCCCTGCCCTCATATCCTCTTTAGAAAAATTCTTCGCCTTTGCCCTCAGACCAAAGGCTTCCCCACCGATATATACCGCATCCGCGCCAAAGATTACAGCCGTCTTTAATACCTCCAGGCTGCTTGCCGGTATCAATAATTCCGGACGTTTTCTATTCATACCTCTCTCCTCCACATATCATAATCATCATATACTTTTCTTCACACTCAGGGCAACCCCATCCCCCAGAGGCAGGATCGACGTCTGAAGCTTCGCGTTATGCTTCAATTCATAGAGATACTCCCGCATCCTGCTGTGAATCGTGCGGTTACGCCTCTCCACAGCAAACCGAGATTCAATCACATCCCCGTCCTGCAGTACATTATCCGACATCAGTACCCCTCCATCCGAAAGAAGCCTCAGAGCCTCCGGCAGATAATGAATGTACTGCCCCTTTGCGGCGTCCATAAAAATAAAATCATAGGGTCCGGTAAGAGTCCTCATGACTTCAAGGGCATCTCCCTCCATCAGAGTTATCTGCCCCTCCTTTCCTGCACGCCTGAAATTCTCCCTTGCAATGGGGATTCTTTTCTCGTATTTCTCTATTGTTGTAATATGCCCGTCCTCTGGCAGATACTCACTCATCAAGATTGCAGAAAAACCAATAGCCGTCCCTATCTCTAAGATTCGGGACGGCTGTTTCATCATCAGCATTACCTTCAGGAAACTCTGGGTTTCCTTACGGATAATCGGTACATGTGTATCTATTGCCTCCTGTTCAATCTTCTCTAATATAAAACTCTCCGGTTCTTCCAAAGAATGTAGATATGTGACCATCCTTTCATCCACTATCATAAATTCTTACCATCCTGGCATTGTATCTTTTCTCCTATCGCCTTCGGGCTATCTATAATCAACGCCTTAAAAATATAAGGAACATGCTTCTTTCTATTTGGACTATGGGAGTAGACTTCATACTCATCATAATAATCCAGGGAATATTCCAGTATAGCCCTGCCAAGCCTTAACCTTGCTTCTTCTTCATCCTTCCCATTTTCCACAAGGTCAATCTCATTCAGAGACAATGTAACCGAATCATCCTCCTCTATATATCTCACAGCCGTAAACTGGTATGCCTCCAGTATCTCCGCCATTGTTTCCAGATTAGAAAACCACATCTTATCGCGTGTTCGCTTAATAAATTTCGGTTTTTTATGAATCACACTGTCACAGACCGCACTCCATTCCTTCCTCACATTCGTAGCCTGTTCCATCAACATATCAATCATCTCCTTTATACCTCCAATTATAACAAAAGTGTACACTTTGTCAACAGTGTACACTTTTATTATATGAAGATATAATACTAATATTCAAAAAAATATATTCTGCTATTCCAACGATTCCTCCTGCAGCCTGTCAAACTCCGCCATGCACTCCTCCACAGAAGCCCCCTCCATCAGCTTTCGCACAATGAGGCAGGTATTCCCCCACTGTTCCACCTTCATGCCTGCATTGCTTGCAAGGACATAAGTACCTTCATTCACCAGGTCATTTAAAGGCTTAAGCGCCGGAATACAATTCACCTCCACATTCTTAGACGGAGAAATCACCTTGTTCGTCTCCGCATAAACCTGAAGAGCCTCATCCGACAGGATTACCTCCAAAACATCCAGGGCATCCTTCTTATTCTCTGCATTGACTCCAACCGACATTCCGGTCATAGACATCACCGGCATCTGCCCCTGTTCACTTGGGAAACCAATGACCCGAAGATTGAAATCCGGCTTCCCGTAAGCTGTATCGGCGTTGGCAGCGCCCCAGTATGCCATAACAATCGGCGTCTTCTGAGCCATGAAATCAGGTCCCTCCCCCTCAATCGCCTCATAAGTGTACGCCCTTTCAGCGTCAATATACCCCAAATCCATCATTTCCTTCAGATACTCGAACCCAGGCCGCATATACGTACTATATTTACTCTCTCCGCTGTTCAACGCCTCAATCTCAGCTTCAACATCTCCTCCATTATACAGGTCTGCATACGCCTGCGCAAACACGAATGTCTCCAGCCACCAGCGGTTCGCCCCAACCGGTGTCTCAATTCCATTTTCCTTGAACACCTTGCAGCACTCCAGAAACTCCTCCGGCGTATTGGGAAGCTCAAGATTATATTCATCAAACATATCCTTGTTCACAAACAGCCCGTAGACCACCACCTCCTGAGGAATCCCCACCAGTTTTCCATCTACTGTATTCGCCGTCTTAACGACCTCCCTGAGATTCTTTGCACAGTCAAGCCCTGAAAGATCCTCAAGCAGCCCCTCTGCCCCTGTTTTCTGAAGAACGTCCGGATTCAGCAGATAGAAATCATCCATATTATTCCGTATACGGTCAATCACCACGTCATCATAGGATTTCTCCTGGTAATTCTCAGAAGTATAAGTATTGTACTCAACTTTCAGATCAAGCTTCTCCTCTGCCATGATAACAGTCTTGTCAAAGGCCGTCCTTGCAACATTTTTGGCATCCGGCCTCGACCTCTCCATAGGTGCGAACAGAACGACAATCTTCTCCTCCTCCTCATTATTCTTGGCAAGATTTTCGGTAGAATCTATCTTTTTGCCGCATGCCGCCGTCACAATAACCATAACACCGGCAAGCAGCGCTGCCGCCCTCTTAAAACATTTCTTCATTACTTCCTCTCTTTCATCGCAGATACAGGCTGAGTGTCTGCTTTAATAACTCCATATCCACAGGCTTCGCTATGTGCGCGTCCATACCCGCGTCCAAAGCGTCCTTGACATCCTCGGAAAATGCATTGGCAGTCATGGCAATAATCCGTATCATCTTCGCATCCTGGCGGTTCAACGCCCGAATTGCCCTTGACGCCTCATAGCCATTCATCACCGGCATCTGAATATCCATCAGAATCGCGTCGAATCTTCCCACAGCTTCTTCGCTGAAACGCTCTACCGCAAGCTTACCATTCCCCACAATCTCACAGGTTGCCTCCTCCATATCCAGAAGCTCCTCAATGATCTCCGCATTGATCTCATTATCCTCCGCCACAAGAAAATGCCGGCCCGCAATAGATCCTGCCTCCTGCACAAGCTTATTCTGAGTCTCCATGCCGCGTTCATCAAAGATCTCCAAGAGCTTCTCCTTAAAAGGAGCGACAAAAAACGGCTTGGAAAGAAATCCGTCGATTCCTGCCTCCAGCGCTTCCTCCTGCAGTTCACCCAAATCGTGAGACGTCATAAGAAAAATGGGGACATCTTTGGCACAGGCTCTTTTCATCTGCCTTGCCGTCTCAATCCCGTCCATCGCCGGCATTCTTAAGTCCACCAGAACTATATCATAATCACCTTCGCTTTCACAGGTTCTCATCCTCAAGGCTTCCTCCCCGCTATGCGCCGCATCCACCTGAACGCCGGTATCCTCCATCAGCAGACGGACATTATCACACATATTCGGTTCGTCGTCCACTACCAGAATCCTCTTGATGCCCTTCCGTTCCCAGAACTTTTCATCCACCTCAATATCAGGTATACGCAACTCCAGATCCACGGTAAACAGGCTTCCCAGATTCACCTCACTGAATACCTCGATCATCCCGCCCATGAGCTCGACGATATTCTTCGTGATGGCCATGCCAAGACCGGTTCCCTGCACCTTATTCGTCGTGCTGTTCTCCGCCCTTGTAAACGGATCAAAAATCGTCTCAAGAAACTCCGGCGTCATTCCGTAGCCATTGTCCTCCACCTCAATCCTGACACGTTCAAACTGATTGGAATGTTGCTCAAGCCCGATAATACGAAGCCAGATATTGCCGCCCTCCTGGGTATATTTCACCGAATTAGACAGAAGATTAATCAGAATCTGGTTAATCCTCGTCTCGTCGCCTATTAAATGCTCATGCTTGATCCCCGTTACCGCAATATCAAAATTCTGGCCCTTTGCCTTTGCCGCCGGACGAATGATGGCATCGATAGAAGAAACCATGTCTTTCAGCGCAAATTCCCCGATTGAAAGGACAACCTTTCCACTCTCAATCTTGGAAATATCCAGCACGTCGTTAATCAGGCTCAAAAGATGCTGGCCGGAGGCAGTAATCTTCTTCGTATATTCCCACACCTTCTCCGGATTATCCACATCCTTGGCAAGCAGGGTTGCAAAACCCAGAATCGCATTCATGGGCGTACGGATATCGTGGGACATATTAGAGAGAAACGTAGTCTTAGAATTGTTTGCAATCTGCGCGGCCTGCAAAGCCTCTGTCAACTGCTTATTATGGAGCTCCCTCTCTGCCTCCCTGTCCTTCTGAACCTTCCTCTGCTGTCTCTCAAAAAACAGATAGAACAAGCACCAGCTAACAAAAGCCAGCAGCATCACGGCAACTACAATAAAAATATTCTGATTGACCGCGTCGCCCTCCCTCTGTATCGCCTGGACAGGCACATATCCAATCAGATAAACCACGCCGTCATTCACAAACCACATGTAGATCAGAGATTCCTGATTCTGTATGTTATGGTAAAACATCATATTCTCCCCTGCGTTGATATGATCATTCACCGCTTTCTTAACATCCTCCTCACTGATCTTATTGGCATGATAAAAATCGTTCAGATTCAGATGCCCTGCATCCCTCTCTCCCATTCCCTTAGGCTTCATGACGAACTTCCGGCTGGCAGCGTCCATCAAATAGAGCGTTGCTTCACTGTCATAAAAATCATTAGGCAGCGCTTCATCAAAGGAATCATAGATATACTCAATATAGAGCGTTCCAACCTCATCATTCTCTGTTTTGACCGGACACTTCATTGTATACGCCCAAGTCCCCATATCATTGATGTAAGAACTGGAGAGTGGCAGCCCATCCACAGTCTTTCCCGCCGAGAAATCCAATTCCTTCTCAGTAAACACCTCGCCTGTATTTGAAATTCCTTCCGTCTCTCCTGCACGAATCAGAGAGAGCTTAACCATCGTGCTGTTCCGTTCATAAGAAAGTACAAACTCCTCTGGTTCCTTTGAATCTGCCATCTCCTGGGCGATTAAGACCTGAAACTCCGCCTCTTTTCCCAGAATCGTCTCAATTGTGTTCCCAATCAGGTCCAGACTTTCATCCAGGTTATTGATTGCTGACAGAGACATCTCCTCTGATATTCTCTGGGCAACTGAATATACAACTATACCCAGAATACAAAAAACAAGCAAAAACGGAACAATCAACGCAGCCCTCCTGCGCGCCCCACTTTTTATTTCCCTATTCCTCATAAAATATTTCACCTAATGAACTGCCAGATGGCATTCCTGCTTTAGCAGACTACATGAATCCATCCTTTGGGAGCCTCAAGCTGCCCCATCTGGATTCCTGTCAGCGTATCATACAGCTTCTTTGTCACCGGTCCCATTGCATCCATTCCGCTTGGGAAACAGATCTCCTTCCCATGATCAACCACTTTTCCTACCGGAGAAATGACCGCAGCCGTGCCGCACAGACCGCACTCAGCGAATTCCTTCACTTCTTCAAACGGCACCTCCCGTTCCTCCACTTGAAGGCCAAGATATTTCTCCGCCACATACATCAAAGAACGTCTCGTGATAGAGGGAAGAATGGTGTCTGACTTGGGCGTTACCACCTTGCCATCCCTTGTCACAAACAGGAAATTCGCGCCTCCTGTCTCCTCCACCTTCGTCCTGGTAGCCGCGTCAAGGTACATATTCTCATCATATCCCTGGTTATGGGCGTCTACAATGGCGTGAAGGCTCATAGCATAGTTAAGCCCTGCCTTCACATGTCCTGTCCCGTGGGGCGCCGCCCTGTCAAAATCACAGACACGGATGGTAATCGGCTTTGCGCCGCCCTTAAAATACGGCCCTACCGGAGTGGTAAACACACGGAACTGATACTCCTCTGCCGGTTTTACCCCAATGACTGCATTCGAGCCAAAGAGATAAGGCCGCACATAAAGCGTCGCGCCAGAGCCATAGGGCGGAACATACGCTGCATTCGCCTCCACGGTTTTATGCACGGCATCAAGAAACCTCTCCTCCGGGAACACAGCCATCTCAAGCCGCTTCGCCGTATCCGCCATCCGCTTTGCATTCAGGTCCGGACGGAACATCACAATATGCCCGTCCTGTGTCGTATACGCCTTCAAGCCCTCAAAACAAGTCTGTGCATACTGAAGTACGCACGCACACTCATTGATTACCACATTAGCATCGGAGGTCAGCCCGCCTTCATCCCACTCTCCATCCTTGTAGTGGGAAACGTATCTCTGATCCGTCTCAATATATCCAAATCCAAGGTTTGACCAATCAATATTCTTCTTCTCCATCTTTCGAGTCCTCCGTTCTTCTACTACCATAATATTGCAATTTCTTCAAAATGTTATTTTAACCTATTATAATACTCAGTTTCCTAAAATTCAACTATTACCGTTCCATCATACTGATGGATTCAATCCCGACGCTTCCGCCCCTGACTACCTCTATCACCTTAAATTCTTCCTTCATCAGTTTTATCACAGCGTCATTCTTCGTCGCCGTCTGTACGAACTCCAGAAGCAGGCTGTCCTTCCCGTAATCGATTACCTTCGCCTTGAACGTCTCCGCAATCTGGAACAGCGCTGCCTTATCCTCCGGCGTACATCTTTGCACCTTCACATACAGAATCTCCTTCATCCTGACGAACACATCCGTAAAATCGATGACCTTAATCACCTCCACCAGACGGTTTAGCTGCTTCTTGATCTGCTCAAAGGTCTCGTCGTCGCTGACCGTCGCAATCGTCATCCTGGAAACCGTAGGATCCTCCGTCGTTCCCACGGTTAAGCTGTCCAGATTGTAGGACTTTCCGGAAAACAGTCCGGAAATCTTAGAAAGAACACCCACCTGGTTCTCCACGTACAGGGAGATCCACCGCTTCTTCATACTGTTCATATATTCTTCTCCTTTTCTATCTCTTTACCAAAACACTAACAATCCAGTATCATATCCTCCAGTGTACCGCCCGGCTGAATCATGGGATAAACCAGGTCCTCCGGATCAATCTCGAACTCAATGATATAGGGTGTCTTTACACTTTTCATAGCCTCGCGAAAAGCCGGCTCAATCTCCTCTGTCCGCGTCACACGGATTCCCTTCGCCCCATAGCTCTCTGCCAGTTTAATAAAATCCGGCGTATAAGGAGGACATTCCACCTCCCCGCACCTTCCCCTGCACGCCGCGCCGGATCTGAGACAGGTCATGGAGTAACGTTTTCCATAGAATAGCTTCTGCCACTGGCGCACCATACCCAGATTATTATTGTTGAAAATACAGCTTATAATCGGAAGCTCCTCCAGCACAGCCGTGGCAAGCTCCTGGATATTCATCTGCATACCTCCGTCTCCGGAGATTGAGATCACAGGCACCTCTGGATTCCCGATCTTCGCGCCGATAGCGCCCGCAAGCCCGTACCCCATGGTTCCAAGCCCGCCGGACATGAGAAGCCGCTTCTTCTCATTCAGCTCAATAAACTGCGCCGTAAACATCTGGTGCTGTCCAACGTCCGTCACCACAATGGCCTCGTCAAACACACGGTTAATAGTGTCAATCACATCCTGAGGCGTCATGATCGGTTTCTTCTTCATCTGCATGGGATGTTCACATTTCCATTCACCCACCTCGTCAAGCCATTTTTTGGTGTCACACTCCGTCACATACTCAAGCATCCGCGTAATGGCCTCTTTGGCATCCGCCACGATGGGGACGTCCACCTGTACATTCTTAGAAATAGCGGCGGTATCAATATCAATATGTACAATCTGCGCATGAGGGGCAAAGGAGTGGAGTTTCCCTGTGATACGGTCATTAAACCTTGTACCAATAGAAAACAGAAGGTCACATTCCCCCACAGCCATGTTGCAGGCATAGGCTCCGTGCATCCCCAGGTTTCCCACATAGAGAGGATGCTTCGTTGGAATAGCGCCTCTCCCCATAACCGTGGTGACCACAGGGATACAGGTACGGTCCACAAGCTCTGTAAACTCCTTGTTGGCACGGGCAATATTTACCCCGCCTCCTGCGAGGAACAGAGGACGCTTTGCCTTGCCAAGCATCTTGATGGCCTTCTTAAGCTGGCCGATATGAACCTGGGTATTGGGCCTGTATCCGCGGATATTCACCTCCGTCGGATACTCTGCGCTTCCAAGCTCTCCCATCACGTCCTTTGGAAGGTCAATCAGCACAGGACCCGGCCTTCCTGACCTGGCTATGTAAAACGCTTCCTTTACAATCCTTCCCAAGTCTTCTCTACGGCGCACCGTCACGCCGTACTTGGTGATACTTCGGGTGATTCCCACAATATCAACCTCCTGGAACGCATCATTCCCAATCAGGTGTCTTGCCACCTGTCCGGTAAAGCATACCAGCGGAACACTGTCATAGTAGGCCGTGGCAAGGCCAGTCACCAGGTTTGTCGCACCCGGCCCGCTGGTGACAAGACAGACACCCACCTTTCCGGTGCTTCTCGCATAAGCATCCGCCTCATGTACCAGCGCGACCTCCTGCCTTGGCAGGATGACCTTCGTATAATCCTGCTTGTACAGCTCGTCGCTGATATCAATGGTACACGCCCCCGGATAGCCAAAAAGCGTGTCTACCCCCTCCTCCTTTAACGCCTTTACCAATAACTTGTTTCCGCTGATTTTTTTCATAAACATACCTCCCGTTTTTTTAGCCAATTCAGTTCTTCCATACGCTATGGAAAAAAAACACCCTAAGCGTATCGCTTAGGGCGAATATAATATCCGTGTTACCACCTAAATTCAAAGAGAGTTCTCTTTGCACTCTGCCAATACAGGAGAAGCCATGGGCAGCCAACCCCTTCTCCGATATCGTTCCCCTCTAACGCAGGGACTGCGTTGAAGCCTACTGAAGTCCACATATGGCGCCCTTTCGGTTCACTGCTCAAAGGCTACTTCCGCAAATCCATCACGAAGAATTTCCACCTGCCATCTTCTCTCTTGGCTTCCGGTATTTGCGTACTCCTCCTTGTCATAGCATTTGTCTCTTGCTTTTAAATGAATTATCACTATTATAGTTGACAGTCCAATGGTTGTCAACCGGATATTTTTATCCATTTTCTGTCAGACTTCCGCCACCTTCGCCGCAATCCCCTCCCAGGAGATCCGGCTTACATCCGCAGTCCTTCTCTCCCTGGTGCGGATACTTGCAAGCAGCGCCTCCGCCAGCCTCTCCTCAAACGCCGGCAGCGTCTCCGGTACAGGTTCATCCGTATTCCTCATCTGCGGCATCTCAACAAACCTGACATCCCCTCCCGGCGCAGCCTCCATAAGCCACTTGCGGATTCCCGGAAGATCCGACATCACCACGCGGTCCCCGCACGCCAGCGCCTCAATCACCGTAAGGGGCAGGCCGTCAAAGAAGGAGGGCAGCACAAAAATATCGCTCTCCTGATAAACTTTTGCCAGCTCAGGCTGAGACAGCCTTCCCAGAAAACGGACTTCATACGGACACTTAGCGGCCATCTGCCGAATCTGTTCATACTCCTCTTGATTCCCCGCACTCCCCGCGAGCTGCACAAGAAGCTCGTCACCCGTGCAGGCTCTCTCTAGTGAATATAAGACAGAAAGACTCCGAATCAGGCTCATCACACCCTTTTTCTCCGCAATCTTCCCTGCAAACACAATTCTCGTGACACCGTCCTTCTTCTTATCCCCGCCGCCATGGAAAATCTGGCTGTTATAACCCATTCCCACAGTCTCAATCTTTTGAGGGTCCGCCCTATAAACCGCAAGCACCCCCTCCCTCTGTGCCTCCTGTGGCACAAAGATCCGGTCAAGCTTTTGAATCTGTTTCCGGATAAAATCTCTTTCCAAATCCGTTTTACACATCTGTCTGAGATCCGTATTGTGGCAGAACCCATAGACCCTGCGCTTCGGGAAATGCTCTCTCACAAAAGCAGTCAAAAGATACAGATGATGGCACAGGATTAAGTCCGGATTACATTGTTCGACTGCCTGGGTAATGACTTTAAGAAAAGCTCTCTCAAACTGCGCCCTCATCTCTTTTGTCATGTCACAATAGCGTGTACTTTTGTAAGGCATCTCATCCGACATTCCCACGATTGGATACGGCAGCTCTCCTTCTTCAAAATACACAGGATAAAAGTCCACGCCCTTTGGCAGCTCTACTGCATCCTCCCTGTATACCCCTGCCACCACCGCCTGGGTATGCCCCTTACGCCCATATTCCTTCACCAGCTCAGTCAGATAGATGCCGCTGCCCGTACTGTTTGGCTTCTGTGCCGTAATACTAAGTATCCTCATGGCCTACAACTCGTTTGCCGGCATACGCTCATACACCGTAAAATAATATTCCAAATCAAAACAGGTCTGCTCCTCGCTGATCTTCGTCATAATCCACTCCCTGTCTTCATCCAGATTCGGGAAATAGGAATCTGCGTCATAGGCATGGTTAATCTTGGTAACAAGAGCCTCGTCGCACAGAGGAAGCATAGCCCGATAGATACTCTCGCCTCCGACCACATACGCCTCTCCCTTATGCTTTCCAATCTCCACAAGGGCCTCGTCTATATTGTGAACCACCACGGCGCCCTCCACATGATAATCCTTATCCCTGGTAATCACGATATTCACACGGTCCTTAAGAGGCTTGCCCTGGGGAAAACTCTCCAGCGTCTTCTTACCCATGATAATAATATTTCCCAATGTCGTCTCGCGGAAAAACTTCAAATCCGCAGGGATACTCCACATAATCTTATTATCTTTTCCTATCGCCCAATTCTTATCAACTGCAACAATTAATTTCATTTTTCCTCTCTCCTTTATAATTTTTATTTTTACTAAACCGCGACTGGAATATTCCGAATCTGTTCATGTGTCTCGTAGTTGTTAAGCTTCACATCCTCCGGTGTAAATTCATAAAAATCACGAATCTCTGGATTCAGCCAGAACTTTGGCGCGCCAAGCGGCTTTCTGCCAATCAATTCCTTCACTAAGGGTATATGCCTGTCATAAATATGCGCGTCCGCAATCACATGCACCAGCTCTCCTGCCTCCATGCCGCAGACCTGCGCCAGCATATGCATCAGGACCGCATACTGGCACACATTCCAGTTATTAGCCGTAAGCACGTCCTGGGAACGCTGGTTCAAGATTCCGTTCAATACCAGCCGGTCACTTTCCTTCTTCTTCGTCACATTAAACGTCATACTATATGCACAGGGATACAGCCGCATCTCATGCAAATCCTGATGAACGTAGAGATTCGTCATGATCCGTCTGCTGTATGGATTGTTTTTAAGGTCATAGATTACCCTGTCAATCTGGTCAAACATCCCCTCCCTATACTCATGCTTCACCCCCATCTGGTAGCCGTACGCCTTGCCGATTGAGCCCTCCTCGTCTGCCCAACTGTCCCAGATGTGGCTGTTCAGCTCATGGATATTATTGGATTTCCTCTGCCAGATCCATAACAGCTCGTCCGTACAGCTCTTAATCGCCGTCCTGCGAAGGGTCAAAGCCGGAAATTCTTCCGCCAGATTGTAACGGTTCACCACGCCGAAGCGCTTGATCGTATAAGCGAGGCTTCCGTCCTCCCACCTGGGACGCACCTTCTCGCCGGTGGTATCTGTTCCATTTTCCAATATATCCCTGCACATATCAACGAAAACTCTATCTGCATAACTCATATATCGGTTTACCTCCAAATAATGATAAACTGTATGCGCTTTCAAATAAATCTGCACACCAGTGCAATTTATTATACCATGGTTTGTAAATTTATACCATGGTTTATACACAAAAAAAAGAACGCCCTGTCCTTTTTCTTCCCCCAATCTCCCGAATCGAGCGTCCGGCAAGATATTCATTCACAGCACTCGTCTGCGCCTTGTCATACGCCTGGAAAATGAACCGCGCCCTCCTGGGATTGTGGTACACCTTCCAGTATCCGTTCATAATTTCCCCTTTACCGCCCTGCTTGATAAAGGCTTTCACATCCTCGATGGGATAGTTTAAAAATGCCCCTATTTCATGAGGAAATCCTCTATTCTCACAGGCATACCGGCAAACTCTTTCAGAAAGCCGCCCAAGCGCCGACTCAAAGTCCTCACAGGAGTATCCATAATTCTCCAAAAAATTTCTAACCTCATCCCTTCTCAAATATGCAGATAATTCATTTCTTCTGTATAAAAATACCAGACTCCTCCCCTTATTCTCCGACAGAATCTTATATTCCATGTCAGTCCCCTCAAAAACCTTCTGAAACTCCTGGCAAAACTCCTTCTCCACGCTTACCATACAGGCAGCCTTAAGCCCCTTCAGAAATGGGGCGCACTGGAAAATAATTCTAACCTGAAGGCTCTTTCTGATATATTCATTGGAAAACAGGAACGTTACAACTTCAACAGGCATATTTCCTCCTACACATTTTGATTCATCTATACTGATAGGATTTTCTCATTCAGGCAAATTTATCCCTCTTTCTCCGCCAAAGACTGATAACACAAAAACAGCCGAACCATCTACGGCTCGGCTATATTATACAACACCTTCTCCAACATTTTCTCCAGCGCTGCCTTCTCTTTCTTATTCATTCCCAGGGTAAACTTCTTATCAATCTTCTTCCTGTCCGCCTCCATCCGCCTCTGGATATCATAGGCTTTCTCTGTCAGGTAAATATTATTGCACCGCTTATCCCTGTCACTTGGCACAGAAAGGATATACCCCTTCTCATCCAGCCGCTTTAAAAGCCCTGTCACAGTGGGGTTGCGCAGGCTTAACGCCTTCTCAATATCCCTCTGGTTCACAGCCTCCTCGCTGCTGCGGAACAGATAATCCAGCACAGCGCACTGGGACGCAGTAATTCCGATGGTCTTAAGAAGTTTGTTAAAATCCTTCTCATAGATTGTATTAATCTGCTTGAACATGAAGCCAATCGGCATCCGTTCCTTCATCCCTTTAACCCCCTGCCGTATATCTTAGCACTTCTTAAGTTCAGCTTACAGCGCCGTCCCTGGCAGATACCGCTGCCTCCATCTGTCTCATCTTCTTTAGTTCCCTGACCGCGCAAACCATAGCCGCCATTGCCGCAGCCCCGTCTGCAATAGGTCCCGCATACATTACTCCGTCGATTCCCATAAACAGCGGAAAAATCAGAATCAGAGGCAGTAGAAAAATAACCTGCCTGGTCAGGGACACCACGATTCCAAGCTTCGCCTTCCCAATCGAAGTAAAAAATCCAGACGACATAGGCTGGATTCCATTTATAAAGGTCATCATCATGAAAATCCGGAAATATCTCTCTGCAAAACGGAAGTATTCTTCACTGCCTGTCCCGAAAATCCCAACCAGTTGTCTGGGAAAGAGCTGAAAACAGCAGAAAAAAAGAATCCCCACCATCATGGAGAGCCTAAATGCCTTAAGGAACGTCTCTCTGACTCTGTCATATCTTCCCGCCCCGTAATTAAAGCCCCAAATCGGCTGACAGCCCTGGGAAATCCCGATACAGATTGCCATGAATACCATATTGACTTTGGAAATGACCCCCACGCACGCCAACGGAATATCCGTCCCATACACAGAAGAAGCCCCGTAATATCTCAGGGTATTGTTCATAGTAATCTGAACCACAGCCATGGCAATCTGATTAATACACGCAGCCATTCCAAGGGACGCAATCGCCTTCATCAAAACGCCTTTGGGCCTTAACATAGCCAAAGACAGCTCCATGTTACGAAATCTGACAAAATACAGAATCACCATAAAGCCGGACACCACCTGCCCAATCACGGTTGCCCAGGCAGCCCCTTTAATTCCAAGATGGAAGCCAAAGATAAACAATGGATCCAGAATGGTGTTCAGGATTGCACCGGTCAGCATACAGGTCATAGAGTAGGTGGGGCTTCGGTCAGCACGAATCAGATGGTTCCCGCCTGTGGTCAGGATCAGGAAGGGAATCCCGAAAGCCGTGATTCCCGTATAATCCTGTGCGAATGGAAGAACCTCCGGAGTAACCCCGAACACCTCAAGCAGAGGGTCTAAAAATATCAGCACCACGCCCGCAATCACAATGCCGCAGATCACAAGCATCGCCAGTCCGGTTCCCACAATCCGGCTTGCCTTCTTGTGGTTCCCTGCGCCTGATTCCAGATTATAGTTCGACGAGCTGCCGATACCGAGCAGAAGCGCCGTGGCTGTACAGATGATAGACACTGGAAACGCGATGTTCGTCGCCGCATTGCCAAGCATACCCACTCCCTGCCCTATAAAAATCTGATCCACAATATTGTACAGAGAGCTGACCAGCATACTGATAATCGCCGGTATGGCAAACTTAGCGATCAGCTTCCCCGTCTTTTCCGTGGCAAGGGGATTCACTTCTACTCCACACTCATTCATTCTCTCACTCATATTTTTGTCTTACGGTCTCTGTCCCATACCGCCTTCCAGTGTAATCGTCTCACCACTCATATACTTGAAGTCCGGTGACGCAAGCTGTACGCAGACACGTCCAATCTCAAGCTCAGCATCTCCGTAATGGCCTGCCGGCGGCATCTTCACGTTCTGCTTAAATGCTTCCGGATACGCCTTCTCGAAATTCTCAAGCTGCGCCGTCCATGCAAGAGGACAGATAATATTCACATTGATGCCGTCTTTTCCCCACTCTGTCGCAGCTACACGGGTCAGGCCGCGCACGCCCTCCTTTGCCGCTGCATAGGCACACTGGCCGAAGTTGCCGAACAGTCCTGCGCCGGATGCAAAATTAATGACTGTTCCCTTCGTCTCCTTCAAATGGGGATGACACGCCTTCATGTAATAGAAGGTCGCATAAAGTCCGGAATAAACCGCAAGGTCAAACTGCTCAGTGGTATGGTCCTCCAGCGTAACACCTGATGCGGAGGCCTGGGCATTGTTGATGAGCACGTCAATCCGTCCAAAGGTATCCATCGCCTGCTTTACAACGTTGCCAACCACCGTCTCGTTGTCGGCCCCTGCGGACACGTCCGCCTGTACGGCTAAAACCTTAATCCCGTACAATCTCTCAAGCTCCTCCTTGGCATCCTCAAGCTTCTTCACATTCCTTCCTGTAATCACAAGGTTGGCGCCCTCCTTCGCATATGCGGTAGCAATCCCATATCCAATAGAGCCGCATCTGCCGTCACTTAAGACAGAGCGTCCTCCTCCCGTGATAATCGCCGTCTTTCCTGTTAAAAATCCCATATGGCATTCTCCTTCCTGATTCAAAAATCTACTAAAATTCGCTCTAAGATTAGGATATCACTTTTTGAACAGGAAAACAACCAAAAAAAATCAGATAAATGATATCTCATCTATCTGATTCCTTCTAAGAGCGACAGACGGGGTTCGAACCCGCGACCCCGACCTTGGCAAGGTCGTACTCTACCAACTGAGCCACTGTCGCTTATTTTGTTTTGTGTCCCTCAGGACAATACATATATTACTACAAGGGTTTGCATTTGTCAACAGATTTTTTTAAATTTTTTAAATAATTTTTTGGGGGCTTTTAATCCCCCATTTTCACGATAAAACCAACATCTCCAATCTCTCCTTTGGCGGGGATTCTTCCGTTGTAATCCTTGGACGTGATGTGTACCGCCCCATCCTTAATCGAATAATCTCCGTTCCACCCCTCCTTCAGAGACACATTCTCCTCAAAGGGGATAGAAAGCGTCCAGCTTGTACATTCCTGGTCCGAGGTATTCTTCACCGTAAGCTCATACTGATGAACAGGCTTTCCTTCCTCCTCCCAACTGTTTTTCAGGTACATAGAGGCTTCTACATCACCACATACCACGAGCCGGCTTCCTTCGCCGCCTGACGCGGACTCCTCCAAGCCTTGCGCCGCCTCGCCCTGGCCTGCCGGCTCATTTGCCGTCTGGCTTACCTTCTCTCCTCCCTGACGCTCTGCCAACATCTGATACAGCCATTTCCCTGCCTCACTTAAGTCCTCCTGGGTAAAACCGCTGACTTTGCCGCATGAGCTTAGAAGCATCGCCGAGCTTTCATCCTTGTTGGACAGGTTCCACGCCACATAGCTCACCCCATACTGATCCATCAAATCCACCCACTGGTTGGCCTGCTCTATGTCAACAGCGCCGTTTCCGCTTGCGTCGCAGATCCCGTACTCCGTCACAAAGATCGGAAGCCCTGCGTCAATGGCAGCCGCCATCTTGCCGCGCAGGTCGTCCTTGTGGGTCGCCGCATAGAAATGGAGTGTATACATCAGATTATCATATCCTGTGATCGGGTCAGCCGCCGCCTGGTCTACAAACTGGGACCAGTTAGGTGTGCCTACGATAATCACAGCTTTCTTATCATTGGCGCGGATTACCGGAATCACCTCCTGGGCGTAGGACTTGATATCGGCCCATCCCGTGCCCCCGTTCGGCTCATTACAGATCTCATACAGCACATTGTCCGCGTCTGCATACTCCGCGGATATCTCTGCAAAAAAGGCTTTCGCCTCCTCAAGATGGATATTCGGGTTGTTGTCTGATAAAATATGCCAGTCAATGATCACATACATATCCTGCTCCGTTGCATACCGCACTCCGTCGCGTATCAGCCCTTTCAAATATTCCTTATCGCCGTCTGTGCAGTACCCGCCGTTCTCAGCCGTATACATGGCAAGACGCATCACATTCGCTTTCCACTCACTATGTAACTGAGCGAAGCAGTCCCCATTGATATAGTCCGGAAACCAGGCCAGGCCATGGGTGCTGATTCCCCGAAGCTGTACGGCTTCACCGCCGCTTCCGCAAAGCTTCGTCCCCTCCACATGGAGAGCCCCTGTCACGGACGGGGACGCAATCCTGCTCTCCTGCTTTACTTCTTGCTCTGTCTCCTCTGCCGCGTCACGCTTTTCCTCCTCCTGCTTCCTGGGCGTGCCTTCTTCCTTCTTTCCGCCGCACCCCGTTACACAGCTCTGAACCGCCAGAAGGAGAACTGCACATAACACAAACACGATCCCCTTTCTTCTAAACTTTCTCATCTCTCACACCTTCTTTCTGATACATACAGTCTAACCCATCCTTTTTTTCTTGTCAAATACCATGGCAGGAAAGCCGTCCTAATGATTTCTAAAAAAAATGCCGATATAAATTATAGAAAAATGCAGAAAATACAAGGAGGCATGATATGAGCAACAACGAACCAATTACCAGTACACACACGGCGCCGCAAGAACAGCCGGCAGACAAGGCTACGAATTTCGGACTCCCCCGCACCATCCATCTGGTTCCCATGGATTACATCAGCGGTTTTGAGGTGCGCCCCGGCTTCTATGAGATTAACGGCGCCACGGCCATACCAGGAGGCGTCAACTTCACCGTATATTCCCACGGCGCCACCTCCATAGAATTACTTCTTTTCCATCGGGCCGAGGAGGAGCCCTTCGCCATCCTGCCGTTCCCGAAGCACTACCGAATCGGCAACGTGTACTCCATGATCGTGTTCAAGCTGAACATCGAAGACTTTGAGTACGCCTATCGGGTGGACGGGCCCTACGAGCCGGAAAAAGGGTTGATTTTTAATAAGAACAAGTACCTTCTGGACCCTTATGCCCGCGCAGTCTCCGGCCAGAGCCAGTGGGGTGACTCCTCCCCCCGCGGACAGCACTATAAGGCCCGCGTGGTAAAGGATGATTTCGACTGGGGCAGCATTGCGCCTCCCCTTCTTCCTACCGAGGATCTCATCATATACGAACTCCATGTGCGTGGATTTACCAAACATGGCTCGTCCGGCGTACTCCATCCAGGAACTTTTGACGGGCTTTTAGAAAAACTCCCCCATCTTCTTGAGCTTGGTGTCAATGTGGTCGAGCTGATGCCTATTTTTGAATTTGACGAAATGCAGGACTATCGGGAGGTAGACGGGGAAAAACTTTACAATTACTGGGGCTACAACACGGTCAGCTTTTTTTCTCCCAACACCAGTTATTCCTCCTACCGTGAGCATAACCGGGAAGGCAACGAGCTGAAGCATCTGATCCAGGTATTCAATCAGCACGGTATCGAGGTTTACTTAGACGTGGTATTCAATCACACGGCAGAGGGGAACGAGCACGGTCCTTTCTTCTCCTTCAAGGGATTTGACAACAACATCTATTACCTGCTGACGCCAGAGGGATATTACTATAATTTCAGCGGATGCGGCAACTCCCTGAACTGCAACCACCCCATCGTCCGCCAGATGATCCTGGACTGCCTGCGATACTGGGTCAATACTTATAGGGTAAACGGCTTCCGCTTTGACCTTGCGTCCATCCTGGGCCGCAACGAGGACGGATCGCCCATGAAACAGCCGCCCCTCCTGCAAGCCCTTGCTTTTGACCCAATCCTTGGAGATGTGAAGCTCATCGCAGAGGCTTGGGACGCAGACGGGCTTTACCAGGTGGGTACCTTCCCGTCCTGGAACCGTTGGGCGGAATGGAACGGCAGATACCGCGACGATATGCGGCGATACCTCAAGGGCGACGGAGGTATGGCTCAGGCTGCGGCCTTAAGGATTGTAGGCTCCCACGATATTTACGAGATTGATACCAGAGGAAACGCCTCCGTGAACTTTATCACCTGTCACGACGGCTTTACCCTCTATGACCTGTACTCTTACAATGAGAAGCACAATGAAAAGAACGGCTGGAACAACACTGACGGCGCCAACGACAACCATAGCTGGAACTGCGGCGCCGAGGGTGATACAGACGACCCTGATATCCTGACTCTCAGGAGGAGGATGATCCGCAATGCCTTCGCAATCCTCATGTGCAGCCGCGGCATCCCCATGTTCCTTGCAGGAGACGAATTCTGCAATACCCAGTTCGGCAACAATAATTCCTACTGTCAGGATAATATCACCTCCTGGCTCGACTGGCGGCTGTTGGAGAAGAATCGGGATATGTTCGAGTTCTTCAAATACATGATTCACTTCCGCAAAACCCACCGGCTTTTGCGCACCAATGTAAGCAACGGCGTAAACGGTTTTCCGGATATCAGCTTCCACGGAGTCACACCCTGGTGTGAACATTTCGCAGATTACGACAGATACATCGGCGTCTTGTTCACAGGACAGGAAAAAAGCTCTGGCCCACAGTTCATCTATGTGGCCTCCAACGCATACTGGGAGGAGGTTGAGGTTACTCTGCCGGCGCTGCCCATATCTATGTGTTGGAAAATCGTTGTGGATACCTGGGAGGAGGCCCAGAAGCCCTATCCTCTGTATAGTGATCGTATCACCGTGCGTCCCAGAAGCCTTATGGTCGTGTTAGGTGAATAAATAATACCCGAAGGGTATGCATTGCGGTGTGCCCTTGGGTATACAAAAAGAGACTGCTGCACTTGTCATTTTTCCTTAGTGCAGCAGCCTCTTTTTCCTTCACTTATTCCATCATTCACCGAGTCCGCCCTCTATGGCGGCCACCATCTCGCTCAATGCAGCTTCTTCGTCCTCACCCTCGCAGATCAGCTCTATCTCGTCACCCTTCTTGATACAGGCTCCAAGCACACTCAGCACGCTCTTTGCGTTGGCAATGGTATTGTCATACTCAAACGTTACCTTGCACTTGAAATTACTTGCTGTATTGCAGAAGATTCCTGCCGGTCTCAGATGCAGTCCGGTGGGGTTCGTAATCCTAACTCTTTGCTTAACCATAGTCTCCTCCGTTTATTCTTCTTGCTCATCCTCCGTCTTTTTCTCTAATATAATCTCAACTTCCTCACTGTCTACCAGCGTACACCCCTCCGGAAGCTCTACAACCACCGGAACAAGATAGGTCCCCGGCGTCTCGTAATTCTTAAGGTCAATACTCACCTTCTTTGCCACCGTGAATACCTTCAGAGCCTCTGCCGGACCTCTGACTTGAATCTCCAGATCCACTGCACCGTAGCTCAACTCCAAATCCTCCGCAAGATTATTCACGGTTATGGAACTGGTTGACACCTCATAATTCTTCACACCCGGCTGTTCAATCTGGATAGTCAGCACCACGCTTCTTGCATTCTCCTCCACCAACGTCACTCCGTCCGGAAGATACGTAGATATATCAATAATCTTCTCCGTCCTCTCTGACAAATCGGAAATAGTAAGATCCTCTGCCGGTATCTCGATCTCGTCCAGCTTATCCAGATCCTCCTCCTCACCCGTCACACGGACCTCCCGCGGCTCTACGGTGACAGAGCTGACCTTGCATCCCGTCGCCGCCGTGATCATCGAGGTATCCGGCTTTACGGGAACACTTCTGATCTGGTGCAGGGTAACACGGACGCTGACTCCGTCTTTCCCAAGGTTATTGGCAAGAAGTGTCTGATCAATTACGTTGTTATTGGCATCGTATAAGATCAGCCTTCCCTCTATATCCGCATTCTCTGACAATCCCGATACATTTGCCTCTGCAACCACCCTGCTGATACTGTCAATGACTGACTTAGGACCGCGCAGCGTCACCTTCTCCGGATTCGGCTTCAAGTCTCCAAGTACATATCCCTCCCGAACCGTACCGATGGTAGACGGCGTAATCGGGAAATTATTCTTTGCCTCATCTTCAATCTTGACCTGAAGATTTACCGGCGATGAATACGCCTTCTCATACTTATATCCAGGTATGGATACCTCGATAGGAATCTGGGTGCCCAGGCTCAACTCCTTCATATCCGCAACTGCCACAATATCCTCTGACCTGATCTTATTCAGAACAGACCGGTTGGCGCTGACCGTAACCATAACCTCCTGGGTATTATCCACAATCTGGTATGTCCTGTTAGTCGTTGTCACAACTTCTTCGTTTATCACACTCACCGGAATTCCGGTATATGTCTTATCTGTCACCGGATCATCGATATTAACCACAACAAACCACATCAAAACTGCGCTAAAAAAGGCTAATACCTTAAGACCCAGATTAGCTGTCAGTCTTCTTCTCATTCTTCCGCCTTCCTTTCCACAGCGCTGCAAGCCTGTTTGCCTCCACTCTCCGATCCTGGATGCTGCACAGCTTCTCTCTCAATTCCTTCTCCGTGATATTCCTGGAGAGGAATCCTCCCTGCGCCACAGAAACTGCTCCGGTCTCCTCAGAAACCACGATAATCAGCGCATCACTCACCTCGCTCATTCCCAATGCCGCACGGTGTCTGGTTCCAAGAGACTTACTGATCCTCATGTTGTCGGACAAGGGCAGATAACAAGTCGCCGACACAATCCTGTCACCCCGCACAATAATCGCCCCGTCATGCAGCGGTGTATTATGCTCAAAAATATTAATCAAAACCTGGCTTGACACCAGACAATCCATCCGGATTCCGGTACTCTCATACTCTGTAAGACGAATCGCCTGCTCTACCACAATCAAGGCGCCTGTCTTCACCTTTCCCATGGCATAAGCGGCGTCAATCATACTCTCCCTGGTTTCTTCACTGAAGCGCGCCTTCTCACGCCCGGTCTCAAAAGGAACCATGGCGGGTAAAAACTGCTTCTCTCCAAGCTTCTCCAGAGCCCTTCTCAGCTCAGGCTGGAATACGACGATTGCGATTGTCGCCATGACTGTGACAGAATTCTTGGCAATATACAGTATGGTATGCATCTTGAAAATAGCGGCGACCAGAATGAATACAGCCAGCACTACAATACCCTTTAAGAGCATCCACGCCTTTGTATTCCGAATCCATACCATAATGTGGTAAAGCAGAAATGTAAGGATCAAAACCTCCACAATATCCGTAATCCGCACCTCCGGAAAAAACCAACCGGAAAAGGTATACTTCCCTACAAATCTGGTAATCTGCTGTTCCATTCCCTCACCTCCTTTTCAATGACATCCTTTATTTTCTCATATTCAAATCTTTCCTGAGGCTCTGGGTAAGAAGCATCTTATCCACTTCCTTCATATCATGCTTCTTAACCGACTGCCCCTTCCTGGGCATGGGCCTCTTTCCATTCTTCCCTACGCCTGGGGACGCTGTCCCTGACTTCTTCCTCACAGATTCCGTATCTATGATCTCCGTCTCCTGCCTCTCATTGATTCGCTTCACCGTCTTTTCCGGCGTTGCAACCGACAGCTTGGGAACCGCCTTCACATAATAGTAATACTCATCATCCTCAAATTGCAGCTTCTCACTTCTCGTATAGTCCACCGAGAAATAAAACACCTCCAGAATCAGCCCGATTACAATGGACGCAACGCTTCCTCCAATAAGTATACCGTAGGAGGTATGCACTCCAAGGACAATATCCCCCGCCACTACCACCACCAGGTTCGCGATAATCCCCGCCACAATCGCTATCTTCCACGCATGATCTACCGAAGCCCTGTGAATCGTATACACAATAAAGAAACAGATGAGGAAAGCAATGAGCATCACCCACATCTCTTTATTCTGGAACACTTTACTGAGATAATCTGTTCCCTGAGTCAGCATACCCTTCACTCCCGAACCATCCAGGTTCGCTGCCGCCTTTTTCACATACTCCATCATGTAATACACCACTGTACCGCAAATAACTGCCACCATACTTCCCGGCGCAGCCGAAAGGCCGCAGGCAACCGGTATTACATAAGGAATATGCAGGAAGAACGCAAGAGGCGTCAGCAACGCCACCAACGCCATCCTGGGCGCAAGGCGCAGATAGAAAATATACATTACCAGAAACAAAACCGCTGTCACCGCCAGAATTCCGAGGGATACAGAATACATATGCAGTAATATCAGCCCTGTGGCCGCCACCACCGTCACCCCAAGGGGCAGGAACGTACAGAGCACCGCAAGGGCTACTGCCGCCACCGGAGACGCCGCCAGCTTCATGAAGCCAACATTCCGGTTAATGAGTATAAAGGTTGTAGCTGCCAGAATGAACTGGAGAGCCTTGTCATATACTTTTGAATTCCTGGCATATAATTCCTCTAATCGTCCTCGTAGTACATATATACTGTCCATCTATCTGTTCTCCTTTTCATACATCCTAAGCAGCCGTGTCAGATTATGGTTATATTTTTTAACCCTCTGTCTGGCATCCTTATGCTTCTCATTGTAGATATGGCCTGTAATGATCAGATACACGATAATCAGGGAAATATAGCCCAGGACCACAGCGCCGGCCAGCATCATAATCAGACCGTTGGATACATTATTCATTATATCCTCCATCTTCACCAGCACAAACATCCCCACCACACAGATATATCCCACCGTAACCCACAGAAAAGAGCAGATCATGTGAAGACCTGTGTAGTCCCTGCGGTAATATTCACTGATCTTAAAGTCTTCCTTTCCCTCCGTCTGCTCATAGAAGGCGAGACGGGTCATAAGCTCTACTTTTTTCTTATCTAACATAAATCACCTCAAAATGCTATTATGATACAATCAAACATCATTTTTAGTATAACAAATATCAGTATCCTTGTCCAATACTTATAGTTAAAAAATAGACTTTTTCGACTCCTTTCTCCTTCAAAACCGCCGCTGCCGCGTCTATGGTACTCCCTGTCGTGTAAATATCGTCGATTAGCAGCACTTTACGCACAGGCCGGAAACACGTTTTAACTGCAAACGCATGTCTTAAATTCTTCCTTCTCTCCTGATGGCTGAGCTTTTTCTGCGGCTCTGTATAAAGCATACGGACCAGAGATTTCTCGTCCACGGGTATCCCTAGCCTGCCGCCAAGCTCACGGCAAATAACTGCCGCCTGGTTATACCCTCTTTTCCTTCTGCGCTTTTTGTGAAGTGGGATTGGAATCATAAGGTCAGGGGCCCATGTTTCTATCGAACGGCCATAACAGCGGAGGAGCTCCTCCACATAACAGACCCCGTATCTCCTTTGATTGTGGTACTTGAATTGATAGATAGACGTGCTGACAGGCTCCTTGTGCAGCCACAAGCCATACCCCCTGTCATACCAGTGCTCCATATGCATGCAGTCATGGCAAAATTCCTGTTCCCCATAGCTGACCGGTTTGCCGCACCGCATACATCTGGGTTCTTTTATCCTGAGAGTTTTCAGTTTTTCTCTGCATCCGGTACAAATCCCCTGTCTGCTGACTCTGCCGCAAAAAGGGCATACCTCCGGCCACATCCAGGAAACCGTTTTCTCTGTTATTTTCCGAAATATTCCTCCATATCTATATGTTCTATATGTCATTGCATTTCTCGGATTCGCTCTGCAAGGCTGGTGTTGCGCCTCTGCTCATTCGTATTCTGGATCATCTCCTGAAATACCTGGTCGCTTCCAACCAGAGTCACGCAGCGCCTCGCCCTTGTCACAGCCGTATACAAAAGATTCCTGTGATACAACTGTCTCGGTCCTGACAGCAGCGGAATCACTACCGCAGGATATTCACTCCCCTGTGATTTATGTATGGTAATGGCATAGGCAAGCTCCAGTTCATCCAGCAAAGCATACGGATACTTCACCCTGCGCTGCTCGTCGTACTCTACGGTTATCGTCTCCTCATAGGTATTAATCTGCCTGATGATTCCCATATCACCGTTGAAAATCCCCATGCCCTTGTCAATGGTCATCCCGTACCTGGTAGAAATCTCCCACTCCAACTGGTAATTATTCTTAATCTGCATCACCTTGTCCCCCTCGCGGAACAGGCGGTCGCCAATCTCCTTCTCCGTCTTCCCCTTTTCAGGCGGATTCAAATATTCCTGCAGAATCCGGTTCAGACGCTCCACGCCCAGAAGCCCTTTACGCATGGGAGTTAAAACCTGAATATCATACTCCTTTGCATTCACATACTTCGGAAGCTTTTTCTGAATCAGCGTAATCACCACGCTGATAATCACATTCGCATCCTGCCGCTTTAAAAAGAAGAAATCCCGGCTCTTATTGTCCAGTATAACCTCCTCGCCGCGGTTAATCTTGTGGGCATTGACAACGATATCACTCTCTCCCGCCTGACGAAAGATCTTTTTCAGCATAACCACAGAAAAGCACTCCGAAGCAATAATATCCTTCAGCACACTCCCCGGCCCTACACTGGGAAGCTGGTTACTGTCGCCCACCAGAATCAGCCTTGTCCCCGCGACAATAGCCCGAAGCAGCGCCGACATCAGCGGAAGGTCCACCATGGACACCTCGTCGATAACAACCACATCCGTCTCCAGGGGATTCTCCTCATTCCTCTGGAAGCCGCTTGCGCCATCCTCCTCAGGATTTCCGGCAACCTCCAGAAGCCTGTGGATGGTCTGGGCCTCATATCCGGTGGCCTCCGTCATCCGCTTTGCAGCCCGTCCGGTAGGCGCCGCCAACAGAAAATCCATCCCTTCACTCTCAAAAAAATGAAGCATGGCATTGATGGTAGTAGTCTTTCCGGTACCAGGTCCTCCTGTCAGCACCATGACCCCGCGCCTCACAGCCTCCACCACGGCAGTCCGCTGCATCTCGTCCAGACACAGCCCTCCCCGCTTTTCAACCATAAGAAGCCTGTCCCTAAGCTGCCCTTCCTCCACTTTATAGTCCACATCCAGGTCGTGCAGCATCCTTGCCACATTCATTTCCATATAATAGTAACGCGACGGATAGATTCGCATACCGTCCGCTTCCTTCTTGACGACAATCTTCTTCTCCATTGCAAGATCCATCAGATAATTCTCAATATCCGTAAGCTCAATGCCCAGAAGCTCGCCCGCCCTCCTGACAAGCACCTCCTGCTTAAGAAAAATATGCCCGTCGTTCACACTGTTAAGCAACGTGTAAAAGATGCCGCTGCGGATACGGAAATCCGAATCTGCATGAAGCCCCACCTTTATTGCAATCTCATCCGCCGTCTTAAAGCCGACCCCAGACACATGGTCGGCAATCTGGTATGGATTCTCCTCTATGACTCGGTACACACTCTGCCCGTAATGCTGGTAAATCTTAGCCGCCAGCGTCGTGGATATCCCGTACTTTTGGAGAAATATCATCGCCTGGCGCATATCGCGCTTTTCCTCCACCTGCGCCGAGATCTCCCGCGCCTTCCGTTCGCTAATCCCTTTAATCTCAGCCAGCCGTTCAGGCTCCTCCTCAATAATGCGGAACGTGTCCTCCTTGAACTTCTTCACAATCTTTCCCGCCAGAGAAGCGCCCACGCCCTTGATTGACCCAGAGCCCAGATACCTCTCAATCGATACCAAATCCTCCGGCTCACAGACCTCGGAGGTTTCTGCCTTGAACTGAAGGCCATAGAGCTTATGGGTCGTATACTCTCCCGTAAGCTTTAAAAGCCCTCCCTCCTCCACATAGTGAAACCTCCCGACACAGGTTATCTCCCCGTCGTCATTATTCAGATTAAAAACCGTATATCCATTCTCCTCGTTGCGGTACACAATATGTTCCACATATCCTTTTATAGTGTCCATTAAAATTCTCTACGTCCGCTTACCAATTCCACAAACTGTCCGGTGCCGATGGCAACCACCTTCATAGGATCCTCCGCCGTCATGGTATTGATTCCCGTCTTCTCCTCTATCAGTTCTTCCAGTCCCCGAAGCATTGAGCCTCCTCCTGTCAGCATAATCCCGCGGTCCAGGATATCGGCAGACAGCTCTGGGGGCGTCCTTTCAAGTACGTTAATGACCTCCTCCACAATCTGCCCCGTAGGCTCGCGAAGCGCCTCCTCCGTTTCCAGAGAAGTCACTGTCACCGTCTTGGGAAGCCCCGTCACCAGATTGCGGCCTCTCACCTCTAACTCCTCGTCCTCAATCAGAGGATAAGTCGTCCCAATCTTAATCTTAATGTCCTCCGCCGTACGTTCTCCAATCAGAAGGTTATGCTTCTTGCGCATATAGCGGACGATAGCCTCGTCAAAATCATCACCCGCAATCTTAATTGAAGAATTCACCACGGTTCCTCCAAGAGAAATCACGGCAATATCCGCCGTTCCTCCCCCGATATCAACAATCATATTGCCACAGGGCTTGGAGATATCGATTCCCGCGCCAATAGCCGCCGCCACAGGTTCTTCTATGAGGTTCACTTCCCTTGCGCCCGCCGCATAGGTCGCCTCCTCCACAGCCTTGCGCTCTACCTCAGTCACTCCGCTTGGAACACAGATGCTGATTCTCGGCTTCTTGAACGTACGCTTCCCCAATGCCTTCTGTACAAAATACTTTATCATCTTCTCTGTCACAGTATAATCTGAAATGACTCCCTGACGAAGGGGGCGCACGGCAACAATATTCCCCGGCGTCCTCCCCAACATCAAACGTGCTTCTTCACCAATGGCCTTTATCGCATTCGTATCCCTGTCATAAGCAACCACAGACGGCTCCTTCAGTATGACGCCTTTTCCTTTTACATAGACCAGGACGCTGGCAGTTCCCAAGTCAATTCCGATATCTACTGACATCCTTCTTCCCCTTTCCCAATGCTATCTATATGATTATCATTTGTTGACTTGACTCTTTTCGCATCTCTATATAATCATCATTCGTTGATTTCATTCATATTGCACATTCTCGTGCTCGTTTCATTATAATCAACTTTACAGGAAATGGAAACCCCCTTTTTCCTTAAATCTTTGTGAAACACATGTGCTTGTCCTATTTTACCCATTGTTCGACAGATTCAACTATGACCTTTGTAGTATTGCGTCAATATATTTCCCTGTATAAGAAACCGGATTTTTGGCAATCTCCTCCGGAGTCCCCTTTGCAATCACGGTTCCGCCCCTGTCGCCGCCCTCCGGCCCGATGTCTATGATATAGTCAGCCGTCTTAATCACATCCAGGTTATGTTCAATCACAATCACCGTATTCCCGTCCGACGACAGGCGGCGCAGGATCTCCGTCAGCTTGTGGACATCCGCAAAATGCAGTCCCGTTGTGGGCTCGTCCAGAATATAAATGGTCTTGCCCGTACTCCGCTTGCTGAGCTCTGTGGCCAGCTTAATCCGCTGTGCCTCGCCTCCCGACAGAGTCGTGGAGGGCTGTCCCAGACGGATATAAGAAAGACCCACATCATACAGCGTCTCCATCTTTCTCCGGATACTGGGTACATTTTCAAAGAAATGCAGCGCCTCCTCCACCGTCATATCCAAAACGTCGTAAATACTTTTCCCCTTATATTTTACCTCCAATGTCTCACGGTTATACCTCTTTCCGCCACAGACTTCACAGGGTACATATACATCCGGAAGGAAATGCATCTCAATCTTCAGGATTCCGTCGCCGCTGCACGCCTCGCATCTGCCGCCCTTCACATTAAAGCTGAAGCGTCCCTTCTTATATCCTCTCGCCTTTGCGTCAGCCGTAGCTGCAAACAGATCACGGATCAAATCGAACACTCCCGTATAGGTAGCAGGATTCGACCTTGGAGTCCGCCCAATCGGAGACTGGTCAATATTGATGACCTTATCAAGCCTGTCCATTCCCTCAACCCCGTCATGCTTGCCCGGAAGGGTCCGCGCCCGATTAAGCTCTCTGGCAAGCCGCTTGTAAAGAATCTCGTTCACCAGAGAGCTCTTGCCCGATCCGGATACCCCCGTCACACAGGTCATAACCCCCAGAGGGAACTCCACGTCAATATTCTTAAGGTTATTCTCCCTTGCGCCAATCACCTTAAGCCACCCGGAAGGCTTGGCCCTCTCCTCTGGCACAGGGATACGAATCCTGCCGCTTAAATACGCACCGGTCACAGAAGCCTTATTTTTCATAATCTCCTTGGCATTTCCTTTAGCAACTACGGTTCCGCCGTGCTCTCCGGCGCCGGGCCCGATATCCACAATATAATCTGCCTCCAGCATGGTATCCTCGTCATGCTCTACCACAATAACCGAATTTCCCAGATCCCGCAGATGCTTCAGGGTTCCAAGCAGCTTGTCATTATCTCTCTGGTGAAGCCCGATGCTTGGCTCGTCCAGAATATAGGCCACACCCACCAGCCCTGAGCCAATCTGCGTGGCTAGCCGGATTCTCTGTGCCTCGCCCCCTGACAGGCTTCCCGTTGCTCTGGCAAGAGTCAGATAGTCAAGCCCTACATCCATCAAAAATTGAATCCGCGCCCGAATCTCTTTCAAAATCTGCCCGCCAATCAACATCTGCTGCTTGGTTAATTCTAACTGATTCAGGAATTCCTGCAGGCGCTCTATCGAAAGCGCCGTCAACTGGGCAATATTCTTATCCCCCACAGTCACAGCAAGGGCGCCAGGCTTCAATCTCTGTCCCTTACACTCATGGCAGGGGGTAATCCGCATAAACTCCTCATATTCAGCCTTTGAGTATTCCGAAGAAGTCTCCCTGTAACGGCGCTCTACGTTTTTCAAAAGACCCTCAAACGCCACGTCGTACACGCCTTCCCCGCGCTGTCCCCGATAATAGACCCTGACCTCCCTGCCGTCCGTTCCGTGAATCAGCACGTCATGAATCTTTTTCGGATAGTCCTTAAACGGCGTATCCAGAGAAAAATGATACTCTCTGGCCAGCGCGTCCAGAATAGCATAAGAAAAGCTCTTTTTATCGTTGCAGGACTGCCACCCCATCACCGTAATCGCGCCCTCCATAATGCTTAAGTTCTTATCCGGAATAATCAACTCCTCGTCAAATTCCATCTTATATCCCAGGCCAAAACACTCTGGACACGCACCGAAGGGATTGTTAAACGAAAAGCTTCTCGGCTCTATCTCCTCAATACTAATCCCACAGTCCGGACAGGAAAAGCTCTGGCTGAAATGAAAGCTCTCTCCGTCGATGACATCCACCGTCAGCAAACCCTCAGCAAGCCCAAGGACCGTCTCAATGGAATCTGTCAGCCTTTTCTCGATTCCCTCCTTAATCATCAGACGATCTACAATAATGTCAATATTGTGCTTAATATTCTTGTCCAGCACAATCTCCTCCGACAGCTCATAGAGATTACCGTCCACCCGCACACGGACATACCCGTTCTTCTTAGCACGCTCAAACAGCTTGGCATGGGTTCCCTTCCTGCCCCGCACAACCGGCGCCAGCAGTTGAATCTTTGTCCTCTCCGGTAACTCCATAATCTGGTCTACCATCTGGTCTACGGTCTGCTTCTTAATCTCCTTCCCGCACTTGGGACAGTGGGGAATCCCGATTCTGGCATAGAGCAGACGGAAATAATCATAAATCTCCGTAACCGTACCCACCGTAGATCTTGGGTTGCGGTTGGTGGATTTCTGGTCGATTGAGATTGCCGGAGACAACCCTTCAATGCTCTCAACATCCGGCTTCTCCATCTGTCCCAAAAACTGCCTTGCATAAGAAGACAATGACTCCATGTATCTTCTCTGCCCCTCTGCGTAAATGGTGTCGAAAGCCAAAGAGGACTTCCCTGAGCCGCTGAGTCCGGTCAGGACCACCAGCTCATCCCGCGGAATATCCAAGTCAATATTCTTCAGATTGTGCTCATTGGCGCCTCTGATTCTGATAAATTGTTTGCTGTCCCTTTTCTTTGCCATATTTTATCCTTCCTACAATAATCTATAAATCATTTAGTACTTTCTTTAATTCTACCAGCTTATCCCTTAACTCTGCCGCTGCCTCAAAGTTAAGCTCTGCCGCCGCCTTCTTCATCTGCTTGGTAAGCTCAGCAATCAGCTTCGTAAGTTCCGTCTGGCTCATAGATTCCGGATCCTTCTCCATCCTAAGCTCCTGTGCGGCAACCTTCTTTGACACGGCGATTAAGTCGCGTACACTCTTTTTAATCGTCTGGGGAGTAATACCATGTTCTTCATTATACTGCAGTTGAACCTTACGGCGTCTCTCGGTCTCCTCAATGGCAAGGCGCATGGAATCTGTGATTGTATCGGCATACATAATCACATGTCCCTCTGCATTACGCGCCGCACGCCCGATGGTCTGAATCAGGGACGTCTCTGAACGCAGGAAGCCCTCCTTATCCGCATCCAGGATTGCCACAAGGGTAATCTCCGGAATATCCAAGCCCTCCCGCAGCAGGTTGATTCCCACCAGCACATCAAACACGTTAAGCCGCATATCACGGACAATCTCCGTCCTCTCCAGTGTGTCGATATCCGAGTGGAGATAGCGCACACGAATCCCCACCTCCCGCATATAATCGGTAAGATCCTCCGCCATGCGCTTCGTAAGAGTTGTAATCAGAACCTTATTCTCCTTGCTAATCTCCTTGTTCACTTCACCTACCAGGTCATCAATCTGCCCCTCAACAGGACGCACCTCAATCTCAGGGTCCAGAAGTCCGGTTGGACGGATCACCTGCTCTGCCCTTAACAGCTCATGCTCATCCTCATAGGGTCCCGGCGTGGCGGATACAAACATCACCTGGTCTATCTTACCTTCAAATTCCTCAAAGTTCAAGGGGCGGTTGTCTTTTGCGGAGGGGAGCCGGAAGCCATATTCTACCAGGGTTGACTTCCTTGACTGGTCGCCGTGGTACATCCCCCCAATCTGGGGCACAGTCTTATGTGATTCGTCAATCATCATAATAAAATCATCCGGAAAATAGTCAATCAGCGTATGGGGCGGCTGCCCTGCCGCAAGTCCGGTCAAATGCCGCGAATAGTTCTCGATTCCTGAGCAGAAGCCTGTCTCCCGCATCATCTCTATATCAAAATTCGTCCGTTCAGCTATCCTCTGGGCCTCCAGAAGCTTTCCCTCACCCTTAAAATACCTGACCTGCTCCTCTAATTCGCTCTCTATCTCCTTAATGGCCCGATCAAGGCTCTCCTTGGACACCACATAATGGGAGGCCGGAAAGATTGCCACATGGTTCAATTCATTCTTAATCTCTCCGGTCAGGATGTCTATCTCTGTGATTCGGTCTACTTCATCCCCGAAAAATTCGATCCGGTATGCAAGACACTCGTATATTGCAGGGATAATTTCCAATACGTCCCCTCGGACGCGGAAGGTTCCCCGCTTAAAGTCCATCTCATTGCGGTCATATTGAATCTCGATGAGCTTCTTGATTACCTCGTCTCGGTCCTTAGTCATTCCTGGGCGGAGGGAAATTACCATATTCTGGTAGTCTATGGGGGAACCAAGACCGTAGATACATGATACGCTGGCTACGATGATTACGTCGCGCCGTTCGGAAAGCGCTGCTGTGGCGGAATGGCGAAGCTTGTCTATCTCGTCGTTGATGGATGAGTCCTTGGCGATGTAGGTGTCCGAGGAAGGGACGTAGGCTTCGGGTTGGTAGTAGTCGTAGTAGGAGACAAAATACTCCACTGCATTCTCCGGGAACATCTCCTTGAATTCTCCGTATAGCTGCGCCGCAAGCGTCTTGTTGTGGGCGATGACCAGCGTCGGCTTCTGCAATTCCTGAATGACATTCGCCATCGTAAATGTCTTGCCGGAACCCGTAACCCCTAGTAAAGTCTGGAATTGGTTGCCCTCCTTGAAGCCTTTGACCAGCTCGGCAATGGCCTGCGGCTGGTCGCCTGTGGGCTTGTAGGGGGCTTGTAATTTGAACTCTGGCATATGAAAACCTCCAATTTGTGACCGAAAAAAGTTTGCTTATTCGCCCGAAATTCGTGTAATTCAGTTTTCGATTCGTGTAAAATGGGCTTGCAAAGCTGGCGAATAAGCGTTAAAATAGCAATTACACGAATGCAGGTCACAAAACCGTATTTTTAAAACGAAACAACACTGAATAACACCAGCTAGTACAGATAGTATTATCCAGTCATTTGGTTTTTCATTATAACACATAAGTCAAAAAAAGTACAGACCAAAATCGAACTTTTGTTCTGTACTTTTTTATATCTTTTTATGCCATTCAGTTATGCCAGTATCTTAGTCTCATGCAAGAAATTCACTGATTTGTTCTATATAATTATCTTCTGAAAAATCTGTACCGCTTTCACATTCTTCCTTTGGGATTACTTCATCAATAAACGGCTGGAGATCGTCTAAGCAGTCCTCAATGATTTCAGCAGTATCTCCGTAAACATCTATGGTGATGATTTCTTTCGCATGTCCCATTAGCTGTGATACTGCTTTAGGATTGAAGTTGTTCTTTAATAAGATGGTACAAAAAGTGCTTCTCAAATCATGCCACCTTATATTGGGCAGTCCATTGTCCTCCAGCAGCTTCTTATAATGCCTCCAGTGAAAATCCTTGCTTCTCGGACGCCCATAGGTGGAACAGCAGATATAATCCAAATCCTGAAATGTGCCTAACCGCCTTCTGCGGTTCTTCTCATACACTTTTCTTTCTTCCAGAATTGCTTCAAACACATAATCCGGTATGGGGATGGTTCGGTAGCTGGACGGCGTTTTCAATCCGATTTCCTGCTTTGTAAACGTCTTAGCCGGGAAGTCCCCGGCAGTCGTGTTTGGTTTCTTACCTAACTGCCGCTGTACCTTTAATGTCCGATTGATATAATCTATATCCGAATACTTTACCCCATTGATTTCACACCGCCTCAATCCCAACAGCACTGCAAATAATACCTGCATATGGATTGGCGTTTCCCTGCTCGCTTCAATGAGCGTTAAAACCTGCTCCATATTCAGCGTCTTTTGTGTGTCAATATTCCGGGTATGATAGGTTTTCCTCTCTACCTGCTTTGGGAGAGCCACATCAATCGTCGGATTTATGGAAATGATTTTCTTATTCACAGCATACTACATGGACGTATTCATCACCGTTTTTACCAGCCTTGCAATAGAAGTCGAAGCAGCCGCTTCTTCATAATAAAGGCTCTGAATATGGCTCCGTTTGATTTCCGTCATTCTGATGTTGCCCATCGCTGGAATCACATGGTTATTCACAATATTGGAATAAGTTTCATAGGAGCCGCTTGTAATGCGTGGGCGCATTTCTTTTTCAAGCCAGAACAGCATAAAGTCTTTCACTTTTACGCTGATGTATACCACATATGTGCCTGAATATAATTCACCCAGCGTCTTGTCCCTGTCCGTGTTCGCCGCTTTCTTTGTCGCAAATCCGGATTTCTGCTGTGGTATTTTTGTCCCGTCCGCATAAATCAGCACCACACGATAGCCAAACTTATTCTTAATCGGCGTGACGTTATAAACCTTCCAGTCCACAAACTGCTGTAATTTCAAGCTGGAATCTCCGTTTTCAACAGAGATTCCGGCTCTCGCGGCAGTCGCCAAATGTCCATGCAAACACGGCCGTTTGGCTCGTTGCTCGCGGAAATCAAATTCCATGTTATCCTGTCCCTTCCTTGCCTTCAGGAATAAAAGCGTCATTCATAAAGGCAATAATCTTTTCTTTCTCATCCATGACGTCACAATAATATTCAAAGGTTGTATTGACAGAACTATGTCCCAATAACCCTGATATTTTCGCAAGCGGAACCCCCTGCTCCACCAAAATTGTCGCAAACATATGGCGGAGTCCATGCACGGTAATGGCAGGAAGCCCATTCCGCACACACAGCTTTGTCAAAGCATTGTTCATGGCAGACAGGCTATGTACCTTTCCATTTGCCTGACAACTGATATAATCGTTATCAATAAAAGCCTCCTGCATCTTTTCTTTATATATATCTATCAGACATTTTCTTTTCTCCAGCTCTGTAATAATGACCTCCGGTACACGCAGTACCCGGAAACTGTTGGACGTTTTGGGATCACGTTCGATTAAAGTGTTTTCTTCAATCCTGCTCCCCTCTTTTATAATGGGGTTTGTAACAATCTGTCTGCTGATTTTCACACTACGGTGTTCTAAATCAAAGTCGGAAAATTTCAGTCCATAGATCTCGCCTTTCCGCAGTCCGCAAAACAGTCCCAACAAAATTTCCAGATACCAGTTATCCTTTGAAGCCGCCTGAAGGAGTATTTTGATTTTCTCCCTGCTGAGAATCACGATATTGGGTTTCTTTCTCTTATACGGCTTTGTTTCCGGCACGGGATTTATACTGATATAGCCCTCTATGACTGCCTCTTTCATGGCCAGATTCAGAATTTCCCGCCCCTTGTTTCCTGCTGAAACACAGGCCTTTGATGTCCTCTCCAGAAGTCCGTCCAGGTATTCCACGCTGACAAACCTCATCTTTATATCATAATCAATGTTTGGGATAATCAAGTCATATAAGGCGTATGCCCCAACCATTCTTGTTGTCGTCTCGATTCTTTTTGAAAACACTTCTTCAAACCAGTAGATAAGATAATCTTTAAAGAGAACATCTTTATTGGATTTGCTGGAAAGCTGCTGTTTCCGCAACAGCGCATTAAATTCTTCCTCGCATTTCCGATAACTGTCCTCCGCCTCCGCCTGACTGAAAAATCCGCCTTTCTTTCCATATTTAACAATGCCGTTGGCTTGCAGTGCCTTTGTCCGGTGATACCATGAATTTCGTTCAAAAAAAGCAACACTTTTTTCCTGTGTTTTCTTTCCCATTCCTATCACCTCCGTACATTTAGCTTGCTCCATTTAACCATTGATCGAATCCCTCTTTGGGAACCCTGTACAGCTTTCCTATTTTTATCACCCTGAACGGTTTCTGACTCTCATAGGCTTCATCCAGAAATGCGTATGCCTTGCTTCTGCCAATACCCAATAACTTTTGAATGTCATCAGCGTCATAAACCTGTTTTTGCAAATTCATGGTATCTATCTCAGTCACCTCCCGAAACACGGGAAGGGACTGCTTGCTATTATCATAGCTTCACAATCCCTTCCCGTCTAATGTGCGAATTTTCAAATCGCATCCTTGACTTTTCAATTATTCTTGTTCTCACTGCAATACCTTTTCCTTATTAAATAATCGTATCCCTGCCTGCTATTGCAAAACATACAGGTATCCTTTAAATTTTGATTTTTATCTGCCCTCTGGATAAAATGCTCTTTGGAATCATAAAAGGGTTTTGCACATATGGGACATAGACACATTAAAATTGGTTTATCCCGTTTTCTCATCCCAGTGCTGGAGCATAACGCTTTATCGACCTTCAACATTTGCTGTCTGTCCAACGTCCTGATATAATCCCCCAGTCTCTTTTTATCCAGCGTTCGGACTTGCTCTAACAACACAAAAGAATCTTTTTCCAGACCTTGCATATCTGCCGGAACCGGGACATGAGTGGGCATTTTTGATTTTGGCCTGCTTGTAATTGCTGCCACAATTACGGTTGGGCTGTATTGATTCCCTCTGTTATTCTGAATCACTAATACCGGACGGTATCCGCCCTGCTCACTTCCGAAAACGGGATTTAAGTCTGCATGGTAAATATCCCCTCGTCTGATTTTTCTTTCTTCCATAATAAAAATGTCCTCCATAATCTTTACTTCCTGAATCCAGTTTGCTTTTTCTTTCATGGCGGAAAATATAAATTTGCAGAATACATCTTGCCTATCAAAAAAACTGTATTTCAGGTATGTATCAGCCGAACACAAAAGCATGGCTTTTTGATTATTCTTCAGAATATTTTCATGTTCTGTGTCCGGCTACCACTTTTAGCCTGATAAGCCTATTTGTCCTCGACACCCCGGCTTACATATCTACCGCTTTTACAGCAAACATAGGGAAGTCACCAAACGACTGGCTGCTGGCCAGCTCCACGGGAATAGCACCCCTCCGGGGATCGCCCGGAGCCGCCCTCATTGGTTGCGGCGTTTTTATACCTGATGGGTATTTACGCTCGACCTGTGACTGGACGGGAGTATCATTGTCCCTGCTGCCTGTTATCGCCGTATCAGTAGCAAACTGATAGTTATAGCCCGGTATTTTCCGCTCCTTAAACGGGGATAAGACAGCCGCAAACCATTATCTTTCTGTCTGTGCGATTCCGTTGCCTTTATCTCCATCCAGCTCATGGCGTACCTGCTAACGTGGCTTACGCTCATCACGATAACAACAGGAATGTATTTGATGAATGGGTATGAAATTTTCATGGTACAAACCCATTCACCACATAAATGCAGAAAACAGGTGAAGGAATTTTTATCTCCCTCACCTGTTTCCTCACTTATCAGGCAAAACCCGAAAGTCCTTTTTTAATTTTTTTGAAAAAACTTTTTCAGGCTTTGAATT
>ERZ808041.118-NODE-118-length-92165-cov-5.754930_pt1 | contig 92165 bp, 83 predicted proteins | sample MGYA00380192_ERZ808041 | MGnify/ENA primary metagenome ERZ808041 (study PRJEB31490, sample SAMN06133412) | mouse gut metagenome | isolation source: Z1_1 | host: mice | place: China: Chengdu | collected 2015-05 ...
ACTGCTCACCCCCGATACAAAAAATCCATACCGCCAGCTTTACACAGTCCTGTAAGCAGCACCCCAAACCACAACAGAAAGGAAGCGCCCGCGGCGGGCGCGTGGTCATGCATATGAACCAGACCAGTCAGGACGTTTTGCAGTTTGTCGCGGAAAACGATGTCAAATTTATCCGTCTGGCCTTCTGTGATCTGTCCGGTTTCCAAAAAAACATCGCCATCCAGTCCAGCGAGCTGCTGCGCGCATTTGAGGAGGGCATCTCCTTCGACGCGTCGGCGGCCGGCGGCTTCGCGGGCGTCGAGGATTCCGACCTGTTTTTGGTCCCCGATCCAGCCACGCTGTCCGTCCTGCCCTGGCGTCCGGCACAGGGACGCGTGGCGCGCATGTTCTGCGGTATTGTCCGCCCGGACGGCGCACCGTATGACGCAGACGCGCGCGCCCTGCTCAAGCAGGCGGCGCGCCGTGCCGCCGAAATGGGCTACAGTGTCCAGGTGGGTGCGGAATGTGAATTTTACCTGTTCGAAACGGACGAATACGACCGTCCTACCATGATCCCGCACGACCGCGGCGGCTACTGCGACATCGCACCGCTCGACCGCGGCGAAAACATCCGGCGCGAAATCTGCCTGACACTCGAATCGCTCGGTATGCGCCCGGAAAGCTCCCATCATGAGCAGGGCCCCGGCCAGAACGAAGTTGATTTCCGCTATACGGGTGCGCTCACAGCCGCTGACCATCTCCTCGGCTTCAAGGCGGCTGTCAAATCGATCGCGGCCCAAAGCGGCTTATATGCGTCATTTCTTCCTAAGCCATTTCTCGAGTACAGCGGCAGCGGCCTGCATATCAATCTGTCTCTCTTTCAAGACGGAAAGAACCTATTTGCTCACGGCGCGCCTGAAATGGATCATTTCATGGCCGGCCTGCTTGCCCATGCGTGCGATATCACCGCCTTTTTAAACCCGCTGACCAATTCCTACGCACGCTTCGGCGCATTCGAAGCGCCCAAATATGCTACCTGGTCGCGCGGCAACCGTTCGCAGCTTATTCGCATACCGGCGGCGCGCGGCGAATACAGCCGTATCGAGCTGCGTTCGCCCGACCCTGCCTGCAATCCATATCTGGCCCTGGCACTGATCATTCATGCCGGGCTGGATGGAATCGCCGATGCGCTGCCGCTGACGCCGCCTGTGGACATCAACCTGTACGATGCCGAGCCATCAAATGCTTACCCGCTTCTGCCGCGCGGCCTGGGAGAAGCTGCGGAATGTGCCGCCGCCTCGGACTTTAACCGGCGGCATCTTCCAGCGGCGCTTCTGCGCCGCTACTGCGAACAGAAGCGGCGTGAAGCTGAACGAATGGAACGCACCGAAAACCGCCACCAGACAGAGCTGAAGCTTTATTTTGACCGCGTCTGATCCCGCGTCCGCTTTGAAAACGAAAAGGGGTGAGCTGATGGAGCGTGTCCTGCTTGTATCGAGCACCGAAAAGGGGACAGCATATCTCTGTGCGCTGCTGAAGGGCTACTTTCCCGCCGCCCCGGCGCTGGCAAAAAACGGCGGCGAAGCACGCCGCCTGACGCTCGACGGCGCATACGATCTGGTCGTTATCAACGCGCCGCTTCCCGATGAATTCGGTTGCGAGCTTGCGCGGCGCGTCAGCCAGTCGACTGGCGCGGGGATATTGCTTGTCGCACGCGCCGACATGGCCGCCGAAGCAGCGCAGAAGGTTTGCGATGCGGGTGTTTTCGTAATCGAAAAACCGATCGACCGCCGTCTGTTCGACCAGGCACTGCGTTTTATCGCGGCGGCACAGAACCGGCTGGCTTCCCTGCTGGAAGAAAATGCCCGCCTGCACCGCCAGTTGCAGGATTTGCGGCTGATCGACCGGGCTAAATGCCTGTTGATCGAGACGCTCGGCATGACCGAGCCGCAGGCGCACCGCTACATTGAACAGCAAGCGATGGATCTGCGTATGACAAAGCGTGAAATTGCCGGGGAAATCATCCGCACCTACGAAAACTGATATCTGATAAAAAGGAGGACGCGCGGCGATGCCACGCGTCTGTTCTGGGGAGCGATTCAATTGAAACAGACAAAGTATATCTTCGTAACAGGCGGCGTCGTATCGGGACTTGGCAAGGGCATTACAGCCGCTTCGCTCGGACGTCTGCTCAAAGCGCGCGGATACCGGGTTGTCGCGCAGAAGCTTGATCCGTATATCAACGTCGACCCCGGCACGATGAGTCCCTACCAGCACGGTGAGGTGTATGTCACCGAGGACGGCGTTGAAACCGATCTTGACCTCGGGCACTATGAACGATTCATCGACGAGGACCTCAACCGCTTTTCGAACCTTACGACCGGCAAGGTCTACTGGAATGTGCTGCAAAAGGAACGCCGCGGCGAATATCTGGGCCAGACAGTGCAGGTGATCCCACACATCACTGGAGAAATCAAATCGTTTATCTACGCGGCAGGCGAGCACAGCGGCGCGGATATTGTGATCACCGAGATTGGCGGCACCACCGGCGACATTGAATCGCAGCCTTTTTTGGAGGCGATCCGCCAGATAGGCCACGAGGCCGGCGCGGGCAACCGCCTGTTTTTGCATGTTACGCTCGTCCCGTATATCCAATCCTCGGGCGAGCAGAAATCAAAGCCAACGCAGCACTCCGTGCGCGAGCTGCAATCGCTCGGCATCATGCCGGATATCATCGTACCACGCTGCGACAGGCCGATCGATCCGGAGGTCCTCAAAAAAATCGCACTGTTTTGTAATGTCAAGGAGGACTGCGTGATCGAAAATCGCACGCTGCCTGTGCTCTACCAGGCGCCCCTGATGCTGGAGCAGAACGGCCTTGCCAGGGTTGTCTGCCGCGAGCTGGCGCTCGACTGCCCCGCGCCCGATCTGCGCGAATGGAGCGCAATGCTCGACCGCCAGGCCAAATGCAGTGAAACGGTGCGCATCGCGCTCGTGGGCAAATACGTCAAGCTGCACGACGCCTATCTTTCTGTTGCAGAGGCGCTGCGCCACGCCGGCTGGGAAAACGGCGCCAGGATTGAAATCGACTGGGTCGATTCCGAGGAGCTGGCCGCATCAAACACGGCGGCGCGTCTAGCCGAGGCCGACGGCGTCATCATGCCGGGAGGCTTTGGCGGCCGCGGCATCGAGGGAATGATCGCCGCCGCCCACTTTTCCCGTGAAAGCGGCATGCCGTATTTCGGCATCTGCCTGGGCATGCAGGTCGCCGTGATCGAATTTGCACGCGGCGTTATAGGCTGGGCAGACGCCGACTCCGGTGAGTTTCGCAGCACATCTGGACATCCGGTGATCGACCTGATGCCCGATCAAAAGGATGTGCGCTCCAAGGGCGCGACGATGCGTCTGGGCGCATATCCCTGCGCCGTCCTGCCCGGCACCCTGCTCGACCGCTGCTATGGCTGCGCCGAAGTGCGCGAACGCCACCGGCATCGCTATGAATTCAACAATACATTCCGTCCACAGTTGGAAAGCGCGGGGCTTTGTATCTGCGGCACATCGCCGGACAAACGTCTTGTTGAAGCAGTCGAGCTTCCCGGCCATCCGTTCTATCTGGGCGTGCAGTACCATCCTGAATTCAAAAGCCGCCCCAACCGCGCGCACCCGCTTTTCCGCGCCTTCGTCCGCGCCGCACTGGATCGCGCAATAAACAAGGGGGCATAAAAGCCGCCGCCCGCTATAGCAGGCGGCGGCTTTTTTCGTTCTTATGTGTTCTGCTGCGCCTTATAGAGCCTCACGGTGAAGCGCGTCCCATACGGCTCGCCGCTTTCCACAGATATCTTCCCTTTATGCGCCTGCGCAATCGCCTGCGCGATCGCAAGCCCCAGCCCATATCCGCCGGATGCGCGCGCCCGTGAGGAATCCGCGCGGTAAAATCGTTCAAACAGGCGCGGCAGCGCCTGCTTGGGGATCGGAGCGCCGGAATTCTGCACCATGAGCGTTGCCGTCTCCCCCTCTCGGTACAAACGGACAAGCACCGTACCGCCCCTTCCGGCGTACTTACATGCATTGTCGATCAGAATTGCTGCAAGCTGTCTGATCTGCCCCTCATGCCCTAAATATTGCAGCCCCGGGTCGATCTGTGTGCAAAGTTGCACACCCTGTTCGAACGCGACCGCCTCAAACGGCAGCGCCGCGCTCCACACCGCGTCGCTCAGATCAAACACGGAAAAAACCGGAGCTGCCTTTGATGCGTCAGACCGCGCAAGAAACAACAGGTCGTCGATCAATCCCTTCATACGGCGCGCCTCCTCGCGGCTGCTCTCGGCCCATTTTCTCTGCTCCGGCAACATACCCGCGGATTGGGAGAGCAAAATTTCCGTATTAGCTAAAATCACCGTCAGCGGCGTTTTCAGTTCGTGGGACGCGTCCGCGACGAACTGCTGCTGCTGACGCCAGGCGCGTTCCACCGGACGCAGCGCCCATTTAGCCAGGTACAAGCTGATTACAAAAAATGCCGCGAGCGCGCAAAGCCCCACCACCAGCGACGTCGCCGCCAGGCTTACCATTGCAGCGCGCTGGCCGCTGATATCCGCGAAGGCGATCCGCGTGCCCGGCCCGTCCCGGCCGTCCGACACCAGGTAACGCAGCCCATAGCCGTGCAGCAGCCCAAAATTCTGCCCCTGCGCCAGCGCCGTATTTACCAGCGTCTCCATGCCGTCGGTATCGACTGCGATATTCTGTCCCCTGACAGACGCAACCGAACCGTCGCCGGACAGCTCCACCACAAATACCGGCGCCATTTCGGCCTGCCACTGCGGCGGGCGCTTAACCTCCCCAAGCTCAAGACGCGGCGGTTTATCGTCCATCGGCCGGCTGATTGCCTGGTGCAGTGCATCGAGACAGCCGCGCCGCAGGCGGTGATAACTGGAAAAACAGACCGCGCCAAACACCACCAGCAATACAACGCTGACAAGCAGCATATTGACCAGCACAAATTTTTTACGCAGCTTTTGGATCATACGCCCGCCTCCAGCCGGTAGCCTACCTTGCGCACTGCGCTAATCGCCGTCTGCGAGCCAAGATAAAAGAATTTCTTGCGCAAAAATGAGATATACGCTTCCACGTTGTTGTCCTCCGCGTCGGAGTCGGCGCCCCATACGCGGGTTATCAGCTCCTCCTTCGGGGTGATCGCACGCGGATTGGAGAGCAAAATGTGCAAAACCTCAAACTCCTTATAGCCGAGGGAAACCGACTTTTCACCGCGCGAAAGAGTGCGCGTGGAAAGATTCAGGCACAGATCCGCATACCGAAGCTCCTCATGCTGCACCTCCCCCTGCCGGCGTGACAGCGCCCGCACCCGCGCGAGCAGCTCCTCCGGGGAAAACGGCTTGGTCATATAATCGTCCGCGCCGCAGTCAAGCCCCGTCACCTTGTCCGATATTTCGTCGCGTGCCGTCAGCAGCAGCACCGGCACAGCGTTGTTTTGCGCACGCAGCGCCCGGACCACCTCAAAGCCGGAGCGTTCCGGCAGCATCACATCGAGCACCACCACGTCGTACTGTCCGCTCATCGCGTAGTCAAGCCCGTCACGACCGTCGTAAACAGCGTCGACACCGTATTTTTGTTCACGCATGATCTGGCAGAGCGCGTCTGCCAGCCTTCGTTCATCCTCCACAATCAATACCCGCATCTTTTGCCATCCTTTCCATCCGTCTGCTTTTATGATGCGCGCTCCAAAACGCAGTGACGCACTGCAAGCTGCGTCAAATGAAGATATAAGCTGTGCGCGATTGCCGCGTATGCGGCGAGCCGTCGGGCGTCGTATGGTATGATAATCATCTTGCGAATATTGTACCACAAAGCGTCCCTTCACGCATTCATCATAAATGGCAAAGCTGAAAATAGTCTGAAAAGCTTTTTTCAGACTATTTTCAGCAAACCGCAGTATGATGCCCTTATCAACAAAATGGAGGTGCGCTCATGGCACAGGAAGTTTTTGCACGCTATGAGAAAAAATATTGGCTCAGTCCCGATCAGTACCATGTGCTGCGCGGGCTGCTTCTTGACAGGATGCGCGAAGATGATTATGGGCGGCATACGATCTGTAATATATATTACGATACGCCCGATTATCATTTGATCCGCACATCGCTCGAAAAGCCTATTTATAAGGAAAAGCTGCGCCTGCGCAGCTATGGCGTTCCCAACGCGCAAAGCCAGGTGTTTTTGGAATTGAAAAAGAAATACCGGGGCGTCGTCTATAAGCGCCGCGCCGCGCTCGCACCGGACGAGGCGCAAGCCATCCTGTCCGGCGCGAAGCGTGCGGACGGAACGCAGATTCTCAGGGAAATCGCTTGGGCGCTGCAATTTTACCAGCCCGAGCCAAAGGTTTATCTGGCTTATGACCGCATCGCGCTTTATGCCCCCGGCGAGCCGGGGCTGCGGGCCACGTTTGACACGGACCTGCGTTGGCGCGGCCGGGCGCTTGAACTGGAAAAAGGCGATTGGGGCGCGCCGCTGTGCGGCGATGGGTACGTGCTGATGGAGCTGAAGCTTCCAGGCGTCAAGCCGCTCTGGCTGGCGCGCCTGCTGGACAGCCTGGCCGTCTATCCAGTCTCCTTTTCAAAATACGGCTTCTGTTATCGGCGGTATCTGTCGCGTGAAGCTGTATGGAAGGGAGGGCTTGGCTGTGCCTGATCTTCTCTTTCAAAGCGTCCTGCAAAACGGCGTGACCGTTCCCGACGTCATGCTTTGCACCGCCGCGGCGCTTGTCATGGGCGTGTGCATCGCCCTGCTGCATCTGCGCCAGGGCGGCGGCTGTACCAAAAGCTTCGCGGTGACGCTCGCTCTGCTGCCGGCCATGGTGCAGATCGTCATCATGCTCGTCAACGGCAACATCGGCGCGGGCGTGGCTGTGGCAGGGTCGTTCAGCCTTGTCCGGTTCCGTTCGGTGCCGGGCAGCGCGCGGGAAATCGGGAGCATTTTCTTCGCGATGGCGGCCGGCCTTGCCTGCGGTATGGGCTATCTCGGCTATGCGGCGTTGTTTCTTGTGATGGTCGGCGCCGTGATGCTCCTTTTGAATGCAGCGGACTTCGGCAGCGCGCCGCGTACGCAGCGGGAGCTGAAAATCACCATACCCGAAGGGTTGGATTATGAGGGGATTTTTGACGACTTGCTCCTAAAATATACCACACGCGCCGAGCTGGAGCGCGTGCGCACCACCAATATGGGAAGCCTGTACGAGCTGTGCTATCTCGTTGAACTGAAAGGCGACGGCATCAGCAAAGCATTGATCGATGAACTGCGCTGCCGCAATGGAAATTTAAACATCACCTGCGGGCGGATTTCCTCCGCCCGTGACGAATTGTAAGGAGGCATTTATGAAACACAACCATATATTTGCAGCGTTGGCCGGATCGATTGCTGTGTGTACCGCCCTGACTGGCTGCGCTTCGGCCGCTCCCGATGTCAATGCGGAGCAGACGGCCGCCGCGGCAGCCACCATCACCCTGAACGGCGGCAGCGCCTCTGTTCAGGGAAAAGGAGCCGCTGTGCAAGGCACCGTCATCACAATTTCGGATGCAGGAACCTACCGTATTACAGGCACGCTTGACGACGGGCAGATCGTGATCGACGCCGGTAAGGACGACGCGGTCACACTGGTGCTTGATAACGCGAATATCTCCTGCTCCAACAGCGCGGGCATCTATGCCAAGCAGGCCGGGACAACAACGCTCCTGCTTCAGGACGGCACACAAAACAGCGTATCCGACGCAGCGCAGTACGCCTATCCGGACGGCGGCGACGAACCGGACGCGGCCATCTTCGCTAAGGATGACCTGACAATTGCCGGCAGCGGCACGCTGACCGTAACCGGCAGCTTCAACAACGCGATCGGCAGCAAGGACAACCTGCTGATCGAAAGCGGTACGCTCATTGTCACAGCGGCAAACGACGGCCTGCGCGGACGTGATTCCGTCACCATCACCGATGGTAATTTCACAATCGACGCCCAAGGCGACGGCATCAAATCGAACAACGACGAGGACGCTGAAAAAGGCTGGATCACCCTGTCCGGCGGAGTCTACCAGATCACTGCGGGCAATGACGGCATCCAGGCGGAAACCGACATGACCATCACCGGCGGGACTTATACGATCGTAACGGGCGGCGGCAGCGCCAACGCGCCGGCACGGAAAACGCAGGACTTCGGCGGCGGCCGCCCCGGCGCAGGTATGGCGGGTGGATTCTACGCTGGCGGTATGACGCCGCCGGAAGGCATGCAGGCACCCCCAAACAGCGAAACGATATCCCCTGGCAGCGCGCCGACTGTCCAGAGCGGCGCGGCCTCCTCCGACGGCTCGATAGCCTCTGCCGAGCCGGCGCCGTCTGATAGCATGCCGCCTGCTGACAGCGAAACGGCTCCTTCCAATCAGGCGGCCATACTCGATTCGACAGCCGCTGCCGAATCGGATACCAGCAACAGTATGAAGGGCTTGAAGGCGGTGACCTCCCTGACGGTCAGCGGCGGTACATTTACCATTGACAGCGCGGACGATGCGGTCCATTCCAACGGGAGCCTGACCGTCTCGGGCGGAACCTTTGCGATCTCGACCGGCGACGACGCTTTCCATGCGGATGGCGCTCTCGTTATTGACGACGGCGTTATCCAAATCGATACCTGCTATGAGGGGCTTGAGGGCGCCACGGTTGACATCAATGGCGGAGAAATCGACCTGACTGCAAGCGATGACGGCGTCAATGCAGCCGGCGGCAGCGATGGCGGCATTGGCGCCGGCTTCGGGCAGGACCGCTTCGCCGCACGCGACGCCTACTATATCCGCATCACCGGCGGTACGCTTACAGTTCAATCCGGCGGCGACGGGCTTGATTCCAACGGCAATCTCTACCTGGATGGCGGGACAACCGTTATAAACGGCCCGACCTCCGGCGCGGACAGTGCGCTTGATTTCGATGGAAGCGCAGAAATGAACGGCGGCACGCTCATCGCTTCCGGCTCCGCAGGCATGGCGCAGGCGCCGCAGGACGGTACGCAAGCTGTTCTTATGGTGTACTTCACCGGATCACAGCCGCCGGGTGCCGAAATCACCCTGCTCGACAGCGCCGGGGAAACCATCCTGTCCGCCGTGCCGGCGCAGCCCTTCCAGACGCTCGTGCTTTCCGCGCCGGCGCTTACGCAGGGCGAAACGTATACCCTCTGCGTTGACGGCGAAACGCTTACAAGCGTCACGCTTTCCGAACAGCTCACCCGCATTTCCAGCGACGGGTCGGAGGTAACCGGCATGTCCGGAGAACGCGGTCCGGACCGGGACGGCGGCCGGATGGCGGGCGGCATGCCCGGCGAAGCGCCTTTGCAGGGGTAAACCGAATATTTCTACAGACGGCATGTAAAGCGCCGTCATGCGGCAAATCCGCATGACGGCGCTTTTCGTGAATTGTGAATGCCGGACGCGGCCTTTATTCGCGCATGACCTCAGAGACGGCGACCGCGAGGGAAAAATCCCACGTTTCTCCCGCCCGCAGGACCGGGCAGGCGCCAAACGATTGCGCGGTCGGGATGTTGTCAAAATAACCGTTGGCCGGTTCAAGCGCGCAGTTGACATCCCCGCGGTACCCGCCGGCCGTGGCCCAAAAGCCGAGATATGGCAGCTTATCCGGATCGTAGCAAAGCAGCGCGCGCACCCCCGACCGGGGATATTCATAGCCGCATTGGCCCGCGCGCACACGGCCGCGGACATAATACTTGAGCTGTCCATCCGGCGGCATCCGCGACAGGTCGACCTGGCCGCGCGGTCCCTCGGCCAGCGGCCAAGACAGCAGCGCGCGCCGCTGCCCCAGCCAGTCGCTGGAAAAGACATTCTGTACCTGCATCACACCGGGCGGCAGCAGCAGGCGCATATCCGGCTCGCACCGCACCAGCAGATGGCAGACCCACAGCGCAGGCAGGTCGCGGCCCGTTGGGTTTTCAATCCGGTAGCGGCAGACCAGCCGCTCATCCTCCAGGGAAAAACGCTTCTCATAGCGGTAGCCCAAGACCGGGCTGTGATAGGAAAGTAGGATGCCGCCGCCGTCCATCTTCGGTTCGAACGCCGCCGACCACAGCTCCCCATGATCAGGATAGGAAAGCGTTTCGCCGGCCGTCTCGAACACGCAGGCGTCCACGGTCGGAAACGCCTCGTCAAATCCGCACGCCTCGAACATGGAGAAATCGTCTCCGCGCCCGGCACGGCGGAAAACGCCCTTTGGGTTTTGAAAAAGCAGCTCAAACCCCCGCGGCCTGTAAATTATCGAGGCGACCTTGCCGCCATGCGCCGGCAGAACAACGGCTGAAAGCGCCTCGTTCTCAAGCGCCCATCCGTCGGCGCCCATAAAATTGATCCGCCGCATCCGGCGCCTCCTCCCTGATTAAAAATCCGGCTTCATGCCGCGGTGGATCTGCACGCCCATATGGTTTGCATCCAGCCGCTCCGCTTCGGCGAAGCAGGCGTCGGCGCGCGCCGCATCCCCTTTGCCAAGCAGCCCCAGGCCGCGCATGAACAGGCAGTGCACGCGGTTGCGCACATCGAGGTCCTCCTCGAAAATTTGCAGGTCGGGCAGCGACACCGCGAAATAATCGATCTTGACATGGTCCTGCAAATGCTGTTCCGCATAGTCGACCAGTTTGTTGAAGCGTCCAAGCGCCCCATGCTCGTCGCCAAGCGCCCGATGCGCCAGGCCCTGATAGAAAATCATCTCCGGCGGCTGATCGTTATAGTACATCATCCCGGCCGGCTCGCCAAGTCCAACGCACGCTTTTTTCAGGCAGCGTTCGGATTCCTGCGCGTTGCCGAGCCTGCGTTCGGCCAGCCCCAGATAATAGTAGATGTCGTTTTCCTGCGCGCCGGCAAGTTTCCCCTCGCCCAGGCTGTGCGGATAAACCGTCGCCCGCCGCAGCAGTCCAGCCGCCTTTTGGGCGTCGCCGGCCGCCAGCGCCCGCTTTGCAAGCTCCGTCAGCGCCAGCCTGTACTGGGCGGGTACCTTGCCTTCGCCGCCCTCCCACGGATGGAACTGTCGGCCCAGGAGCATTTCGAGCGCCTGTTCATGCCGCCCAAGCGCATTATACAGGGTGATGTATTCCAAATACAGGTCATCCCGCTGCAAAACGCATTCCCGGTTTTCCTCCAACGCCTTGAGGCGCTCGGGAGCGCTCATCCCGCGCTTTTTGCGCAGTTGATCCAATTCCATCAGCACGCGCGCGTCCGTCCTGTCGAGGGCGAATGCCTGTTCCATCTCGTCAAGCGCGTCATCCGGGCGGCCGCATTTATTAAAGTACGCAAGCGCGAGGTTGCGGTGCGCGGTCGGGAAACGGCCATCCAGCGCGCGGGAACGTTCCCAACAGTCAATTGCCTGCGCATATTGCCGCTTGTCGTACCAAAGATTTCCGAGGTAATACCAGCCTTTGGCGTCGTCCGGATTTTTCTCAAGTGCCCGGTTGAGCACGAGCAGATCCTCCAGGCGGTGCGGGAAGCAGTAATCGGACGGCGCAGACGCGGCGGCCGTGCGCTGGCGCGCGGCCGCGTCCTGTTTTCCCTGCCGCTCGCAGAAATCGGCCAAATAATAATGCACCAGCGGATAATGCTGGCCGGCGTCGGACGCCGCCGTCAAAACCTCCTCCGCCTCGGCATAAAGCCCCGCGTCGGCGTAGGTGAGCGCCAGCTCGATGCACCAGTTGGGATTTTCACAGATCGACGCAAACAGCAGTTCGCGCGTTTCGCCGCCCAATTCGTAGCGCGCCGCGCAGTCGATCGGGTCGATCGCCAGACTCTCCCGCGCCAGGGCCAGCGCAGCCTGTTCCTGCCCGAGGCGGCGCAGCAGCGCCGCCTTGAGCGCGCGCGCCTTTAGGTTGTGCGCGCCCTGCACCAAGCTGCGCTCCACATGGGAAAGCGCCAGATCAAAATCCCCCTGCGCCGCTTTGACGCAGGCCATGGCGTAAAACGCAGGGGCCTGCCACGCGCCGCTCCAGGTCGCTTTGTAGAACGCATCATACGCCTCGTCAAGGCGCCCTGTCAATTTCAGGCAGACGCCGAGGTTATAATACGGCTCGCTGTCGTAGGGATTTGGGTTGGAGCGGGTATACTTGGCGATGGCGGCGCGAAAATGGCGCTGCGCCTGCTCAAAGCGGCCGCGCCGCATCATCAGCAGGCCATAGGCGTTGTTGATGCGCGCGTCGGTCGGGTCGCGCCGCAGCCCTTCGAGATAATAATCCTCCGGCAGATAGGTCGCGTGGCGGTACTGCTCGATATGCTGCCCGTAAAGGAACAGATCCTCATTGGTGCGCGCGTCCGCCGGGTCGGGAGCCGCCTTGGCCGGCTCGGGCGTCTTTTCGATGCGTTCCGGCTCGGGCGTATAGCTCACCAGCAGGCGCCCCTGCGCGTCGGACACCCGCAGCGTCAAAGCGGTCGGATCGCCGCCCGCGTCCGGGACAAGCTCCGTCAGCATACTGACCGGGGAGAGGTCGAGCGTCCGCTCCCAGAGCGTTTGGCCGTCCTTTTCAAGCGCGACCCGCGCGCCGGCAAACTCGCCGCTTGCGTATACGGCCAGATCAGCCGTCTGCCCGTCCAGCTCGAGACGCACAGCCACGTCGACCGACGCGCATTTGATCATTCCCACTTCCTTGTAGGGCATGAAATACTGGGTGAAGGTCTTTTCCTCATACGGCGCAAGCCACGTGAAATCCGGCTGGTTATCGGTAAAGCACCCTGTCATCAATTCGACATACGGGCCGTCCTCATCCGTCAGGTTGCGATCCCACGCCTGCCCAAAGTCGCCGCAGCCCCAGGTCCACTGTTTCTTGCCGGGCGCAACATGGTGATCCGCCACATGCAGGATGCCGGCGCGCCGTCCGTGGTCGTAGCCGCCCACAAAGTCGTAATCCGAATGATACGCCATATAGGAGGTCGGCACCGGGATATTTTTATAGCGGGAGATATCGACGCCCGCGGAGTAATCCTGCTTGTAATAAACGCCCGTCGCAATCGGGAAGCGTGAGACATCGCGCTTGCCATGGTCCATCACCGCATGTACGTCTGGCGGAAAGACCGACTGCGTGTCGTCATTGACCGGCACGGCCGGGTTTGCCCACCAGAGAAATGTTTGCGGCAGACTGGTGCTGTTGTAGATCTGCGCGTCGATTTTGATGTACGCTTTGTCGGGGAAAATGGTGAAGGACGCCGTGCCGCGCGTGCGGAACATATTTTCCGTTTCTCCGACCACGACGGTGCAGCTTCCGTCCGGGTTCTCGCGGATTGTGCAGTCGACCGGGTCAAAGGTGCTCGGGCGGTGGTGCTGCGGCCAGTTGAATTCGATGCCGCCGCTGATCCACGGCCCGGTCAGCCCGACGAGCGCGGGCTTGATCACGTGGTTATAGTAAACAAAATCATAGCCGTTCGTTTTGTCATACGCGCGCTGGATCCTGCCGCCCAATTCGGGCAGGACCATCACAAACAGATATTTATTTTCCAGGCAGAGCGCCTGGTAGGTGCGATCCACCTTTTCATCATAAATTTTATCAATGACACTGTGCGGGTACACCCGGCCGCTGCTGCCCTGATACACCCGCTTTTCCAGAAACATCGGGTTTTTATCGGGCTTGCCGACCGGATAGGTCGGAATCACTACATTTTCCCGCCAGACGGCTACGCCTTCGGTAATCTGTCTCATCATCGCATCCATATCCTCCTGGAAAATTTTCCGCGGCCGCGCCGCGTCCGGGACCTCCCCTTCAGTTTCCCGCGGGTACTTTCCCATCGTGCGCCTGCTCGACCAGACGCACACACTGATTCACCGTATATTCCACAATCTGCGCGCCCAAATCGGGGGTGGCGTCTCGCGGATCGTACCGCACGCTGAAATCCTCGTTCGGGCCTTTTTGGAACGTCTCGCTGTCCGCAATCCCCCACCGTGTATTGTAAAGCTTCTGCGGCTTTGGCGGCAGGCGGTCCAATTCGACAGCTTCCGGGCAGAGGTGGGCGAAGATCGCCGTCTCCGCCAGCCCCGCGTGTCCCAACCCAGCGCCGCAGCCGTCGAACAGGGCCATTATGGTCATCACGCATCGCCCGCTCTGCACCGACAGCTCCCTGCTGACGCGTTCCAGAATCTCAACCTGCGCATCCGCCCCGTGGCCGTTGAGCAGCACTACCTGGGAAAATCCCATCTCAAGCAGCATCTGCGTCTGCCGGCGGATGATCGCCTCGAATAAATCGGGCGGCCAATAAAAGCTTGCTACGCTGTTTTGGGGAAAATCCATCCCAACGACCCGTTCATCGCCCGAAAAGCCGAGCTTTCTGAGCGTTTCGGGGCTGCGCGGCGTTTCGGTGCCGATATACAATGGCGGCATCACGACGCCGCCGGTACGGCGGGCCGCCTCCAGCGCGACCGCATGGGCATTTATTGTGTCCATCCCCATGCCCATGTGCGGCCCGTGCCACTCCATGCTGCCGACCGGCTGATAGACCAGGCTCCGGCCGTTTACCGCCTCGAGCAGTTCTGCCGGGACCATGGTTTCAAATCGAATTTTTCGCATGTTATCACTCTCTTTTTTATCCGGCAGGGCAATTTCATCCAAAAAGAGGGCCGCGCAGCAGGGTTTTATGCTCCGCGGCCTTATGAAAGCCTATTCAAAATCCCCCTGCCAACAGGTTTCATTCAGGAAGGCGAACACCTGAACAGGCTTTGGAACCTCTATCGCCGGCCGGGCGGGATTATCCGTTTACATATTCCGGCATGATGCTTGCCAGATCGTCGCCGTATTCAACGATGGTCGCGCCGACAGCGTATGTCTCGGGAATTTCTGTCCCGTTCTCAAGATAGTCGATCATTTCCTGCGCGGCGGTGCCGCCAATGTCGCGCGCCGAGAAGTAAGCCGCGGCACGGAAACACGAGTCGGGGTTTTCAAATTCGTCCGGGCACAGGTACGCGCCCAAGCCCATGACCATCGAATCAGCGCCGAGTCCGGCTGATTCGATGGCGCGCGCGGCGCCCTGGCTGCTCTCGTCGGAAACGCCGAGCACCAGCCATTTTTTGATCTCAGGATGACCGGTGATCACCGCGTTGGCGGCCTGGTTGCCGTCCTCGGCGGAGGTGTCGCAGTCGGCGCGGAAGATACGGGATTCAGGGAAATCAGGCAGGCCTTCGGAGAGCGCCGCCAGCTCGCCCTCGGTGCGCGGCACGCAGGAGGAAACGGTGTCGGCCGTCATCAGCAGGATGCCGAAGCTCTCGTCATCGGCGAGGTTGTTCTCCTTGATATAGTTGACGCCCCACTCGCCGGCGGCCTTGCCGATGCTGAAGCCGTCGATACCGACCCACGGGGCCAGCTTGGTGCCGTCTTCAGTTTCAAGCGCGTCATCCACCGCGATCACGGGAATCCCCGCCTCGGTGAGCATGTCAACGGTCGTCTGGCTCAGGTTCTGGTCCGGCAGGCAGACGAGCACGCCGTCGACCTTATCCGCGATCACCGTGTTGAGCAGGTCCATATACGTCGCGGCATTCTGGTTGCAGTCCATAAACTTCCAGGTGTAGCCGGCGTCCTCAACCACCTTTTGGGAGGCCGCTCCCTCCTGGATAAACCAGGTCGCCGTACCCATCTTGTAGATGCCGACAATCGTTTTGTCGCCTGTGGACACGGAATCGGCGGGCGCGCTCTGCGCCGGTGCGGAAGCGCCGTCTGCCGGCGCGGCCTGCGATTCCGCGGAGGACGAGGCCGTCGTGGAGCCGCCGCAGGCGGTCATCGCCGCCAGCATCGCTACGGAAAGCCCTGTCGCAAGCGTTTTCAGAAATGATTTTTTCATGATTCTTCTCCTTTGCTGATCAGTTTCTGTGTAAGAACCTGTATTCGAAGCCGTTAGGCACTGTCCATGCGGGCTTTTTTCCCCGCTTGGCGTTAAATTTTTTTGCCGGGCGACAGCCCGCCTGCAAAAATGCGCCTTGACCGGCTGGAAAAATTCCTCGCTTGTCAAGCATCCACAGGCTGTGAATACAGGAGCTAAAAGCGGGCGTCCGCCGCCCGCGGGGATCCTTTTGCATCAGGCGCGCGCCTTCTTGTTCGGCAGCTGCGCGCCGCGCGCGGCCATGCTTTCCTCAAGCGCGCGCTTGTCACGTGTATGCTTGCGGTAAAAGTCGAACGCCAGCGCCACGACCAACAACCCGCCCTGCGCGACCTGCTGCCAGAAGGTCTGCACGCCAACCATGTTCAGCCCGGTTTTGAAGCCCTGGAGCACAAGCATCCCCAAAAAGGTGCCGAAGATCGTGCCGACGCCGCCGGTGAAGGCCGTGCCGCCCAGAACGGCGGCCGTGATGGCGTCAAACTCAAGCCCGTTGCAGGCCGACGGCTGCCCGGAATTCATGCGCGCGGCCAGCAGCACGCCGGCGAAAGCGGCAAGCCCCGATTCGATGATGTGCAGCTTGAAGATGATGCGTGTCGGGTTGAGTCCGGCCAGGCGCGCAGCGTAGGTGTTGCCTCCGAGCACATAGATGCTGCGTCCGAAATACGTCTTGCTCAATATGATGCCGAATACGATGAAGGCAATCAGGAGAAGCAGGACCGGCACCGGCAGGATGCCGAAGATGCGGTAATTGCCGAATTTAATAAACGTCTTGTCGCTGATGGCTACCGCCTTGCCGTTGCAGAGGATATAAGCGATGCCGCGCACCACCGACATGGTGGCCAGCGTCGCAATAAAGGGCTGTAATTTGAGGAAGGTGACAAGCCCCGCGTTGACCGCTCCGACCAGAAAGCCGGCGCAGACCGCGATCGCCAGCGCCAGAATCGCCGGAACGCCCTCGCGCGCGAGGATCGCGGCAAGCACGCCGGCACAGGCGGCCACCGAACCGGCCGACAGGTCGTTTTGGTTGGCGATAATCAGATTCGTTTCACCGATCGCCACAAACCCGGTCAGGGAACAGGCGATTAGGATATTGATCATGTTCGCGCCGGTGACATAGTTGCGGTTGAGCGCGCCGAACAGAACCACTAGAAGCACCATTGCCACAATCAGCGTGATCTTGTCGGCAAAGTCGCTTTTTTTCAGTTTATATATCAGGTTATTCATTCTCGCTGTTCCTCCTGCTTATTGCTCCGCGTTTTGCGGGACGCTGGCCATCGCGTATTTCAAAATGATCTCCTCACTGAAGTCAGCGCGGCTGACCTCTCCGCTGATCCGGCCCTCTCGCATGACAATGATCCGGTCAGAAAGCCCGATGACCTCAGGCAGCTCGGAGGAGATGACGATGACGGCCATGCCCTGCTGCGCACACGCGGCGATGATCCTGTAAAATTCCGCCTTGGCGCCCACATCGATGCCCTTTGTCGGCTCATCAAGAATCAGCACCTTTGGGTGCGTTTCCAGCCAGCGGGCAAGGATGACCTTCTGCTGGTTGCCGCCCGAAAGCTGCGCAATCAGCTTATCCGAATTGGGAGTCTTGATGTTGAGTTCAGCGATCTCCCGCTGGGCGATTTGCTCCTCCTTATCGGTCATCACAAAGCCGATCGGACTCACAAGCTTTTTAAGCATTGAAACGGTTATGTTGCCGCGCACGGAGATGTTTGGCAGGATGCCCTGCATCTTGCGGTCCTCCGGCACCATCGCGAAACCGAGCGCAAGCGCCTGTGCGGGCGATTTCGGCTGTATGGCGCGCCCCTCCAGCCCGATCGAGCCGCTGTACACCGGGTCAAGCCCGAACAGCGCGCGCATCACCTCGGTGCGGCCCGCGCCGACCAATCCGGCAAAGCCGAGGATTTCGCCACGATGCGCGGTAAATGATATATCGCTTACATACGGCGTGCACAGTTCCTTCACCTCGAGGATCGCCTCGCCGGGGTGTTCGCTGCGCGGCAGGGCGTCGTAGATATCGCCGAGCGACCGCCCCACCATCAGACGGATCATCTGATCCTCAGGGGTAGTTGCCTGATCCACGATCTCGACAAGACGTCCATCCTTAAAAATGATGACCTTCTGCGCAACCTGTGCTATTTCATTCATGCGGTGGGAGACATAGAAAATGATCTTTCCTTCCGCCCGCAGTTGGCGGATGATATCGAACAGGATATCGATCTCGTTGTCGCTCAGGCTGGCAGTCGGCTCGTCAAACGCGATGATATTGGAATCGCGACTGACGGCCTTCATGATCTCTACCATCTGTTGATGGGCGATGCTCAGGCTTCCCACCTTTGTTTCCGGGCTGATATTCAGCCCGAAGCGTTTGGCAATTTCAGCGGTGCGCCGGTTCATCAGAGCGAAATCGACCAGGCCGTTTTTCTTTTTCGGCCAGTCGCCCAGAAAGATGTTCTCCGCCACCGTCATATCCATCAAAATCTGACGCTCCTGATAGATCACGCTCACGCCGTGCGCGATCGCTTCCCTGGGAGTGGAGAAATGGATCGGCTGTCCGTTGATCAGATATTCCCCAAAGTCCGGCTGGTAATCGCCGTTTAGAATTTTCAGCAGCGTGGATTTGCCCGCGCCATTCTCTCCGAGAAACGCATAGACCTGCCCGCTCTCCGCGCAAAAATTGATGTCATCCAGCGCCTTGACACCTGGGAAAAACTTGCTGATATGCCTGAATTCCACAGAATTGCCCATCCTGGTACAGCCTCCTTCCCGCATTCTACGGTATTTTTGCATTTGTGTTTACGTTAACACATCGGCTTTATTATAGGCTTTTGCGCATAGCCCTGTCAATATTTTGAGAAATATTCATCGTTTTATATTAAAATTTTATTACTTTTTGTTTATTTATACCAATCAATTTCTTTTTATAACTTTTTTAAACTCCTAGCGTAACAAAATCAGCTTTTATTGCTCCTGCTTTCTGTGAAAAACGTCTCAAAAACCAAATTATAATTTGCACTTTATCACTAAATTATAAGTTTATTTTGTGAATTTTTTAGCAAATACTTGCTTGTTGTAAAAAGCATGTTATAATTTCAGTTAACGTACACACAAATTAAAATCTCCTTGTTTTGACCACAGAACCCATTCAGCATTTCCTGGCGCACCGCCTGAGCAGGTCTTTTTCCGTCCTTCTGTGTTAAAAAATCTCGCAAGCCGCCAAGGCTTGGCTGCGATTTTTTTGTATTGCCGAACAAAAAAATTTTCGCCCATTCGGTACACCCTAGGATATTGAACAGGTTTTAAGACATGAGCTTACCCCCACAGCGCGTGGCGCCGCACGCCTTCGGGGGTACCGCGGGCCAAAGCATGGATTTTGAAAAAAGGAGAGAATCAGTATGAAAAGAAAAAAGGCGCTGATTACCGGCGCGAGCCACGGCATCGGAAAGGCGATCGCGATCGCACTGGCGCAAAACGGCTACGACGTCGGCGTGAACTACTGCAACAACCGGACGGGCGCGGAGGACACCTGCCGGCTCGCGCACGAAGCGGGCGCGCAGGCGTTCGCCTTTCGCGCCGACGTAGGCGATTACCAGGCGCTGCGCGGCCTGTTCGACGCGTATTTCGACGCATTCGGCTCGATCGACCTGATGGTGAACAACGCGGGCGTGAGCGAGTTTCACCCGCTGCTTGAAGTCACCGAGGAACAATGGGAGCGCATCACCCGCACCGACTGGAAGGCCGCCTATTTCGGCACGCAGTTTGCCGCCCGCAGAATGGTCGAACAGGGTACAGCCGGCGTCATTATCAACATCGCCTCCAATCATGTGGACGGATGCTTTCCCGAGGCAAACATCTACGCGCCGAGCAAAGCCGCTGTGGATACCTTCTGCCGCAATGCGGCGATGGAACTGGCTCCGCATAAAATCCGCGTGCTGGCGCTCGCGCCCGGATACACCAATGTCTGGGAGCCTGACAATCCGATCAACCAGGTAAAGGAGCGCATCCCGCTCCAACGGTTTGCAACGCCGGAGGAGGTCGCAAACATCCTCGTTTTTCTCGCCTCGGACGCGTGCAGCTATATGACCGGCACGCGCATCACCGTCGACGGCGGCGCGCTGCTGCCGGTTGTACCAGAAAACACCTTTAACGGCGGCGCGCTGCTGCCGCTCAAAATCCATGAAACGGGGGTCTCTGAATGAAGCTGACTAAGGTTGAAACGTTCCGCATCCGGCCTCGCTGGCTGCTGCTGCGGCTGGAAACGGACGACGGACTGATCGGATGGGGCGAGCCAGTTGTGGAGGGACGCGCCGCCACCACACAGGCATGTATCCACGAACTGGAGCCGTATCTGCTGGGCGCCGATCCACGCAACGTCGAGGACATCTGGCAGACAATCTACCGCGGCGGATTTTATCGCGGCGGGCCGGTGCTGACAAGCGCGCTCTCCGGAATCGATCAGGCGCTTTGGGACATCAAGGGCAAGGCGCTCGGCGTGCCGGTCCACGAACTGCTCGGCGGGCGCGTCCGTGAAAAGATGGAGGTCTATTCCTGGATCGATTCGGACACCCCGGAAATATGCGCAAAATCCGCGCTTGAAAAAAAGGCGCGGGGCTTTCGCAATGTCAAGATGCTCGGCACCGGCCGCATCGGCTGGATCAACGACAGCCGCGCCATCACCGGGCTGCTGGAAAAGGTACAGGCGGTGCGGGACGCGGCCGGTCCTGATTTCGGTATCGCAATCGACTTTCACGGCCGCGCCCATCAGGGAACCGCCAAGACCCTGCTCAAAGAGCTGGAACCGCTCAAACCGCTCTTTGTCGAGGAACCGGTTCTTGTGGAAAACATCGATGTGTTTGAACGCCTCCACCGCTTTACCAGCATCCCGCTGGCAACCGGCGAACGCAATTACACGCGATGGGGCTTCAAGGACCTGTTGGAGCGTGGCTGCGTCGACATCATCCAGCCGGACCTCTCCCACGCGGGCGGCATCAGCGAGGTACGCCGGATCGCCGCAATGGCCGAGGCGTATGATGTGGCGCTCGCGCCTCACTGCCCGCTCGGCCCCGTGGCGCTGGCCGCCTGTTTACAGGTCGATTTCGCCTGCGTCAACGCCTGCATTCAGGAGCAGAGCATCGGTATGGCCTATAACAAGGGGCAGGAGATCGGCGATTACCTCAGGGACAAATCCGTTTTCCAGTACCGGGACGGCTTTGTCAGCCTGCTGCGCGGTCCGGGACTCGGACTCGAAGTCGATGAGGATAAGGTGCGCGCGATGGAGGAGCCTGACCTAGCCTGGAAAAATCCCGTTTTCCGGCTGGACGACGGCTGCGTCACAGAATGGTAAGGCTCAATCTCGCGCCCTGCGCGCTCGGTGAAGGGCCGCTGTGGCACCGTGAAACGGGCGAATTTGTCTTTACAGATATCCTGAATGGAACGCTCTATGCCTGCACTCCAGGCGGCGCAGTGCGCCGCCTGCTCAAATGCTGCTATCAGCTGGGCGCGTTTCTGTTTGACCAGGCAGGCAACCTGCTCCTGATGACCGAGTCCGGGGTATTCCGCTGCCCATATGGCGGGGATGAAAGCGATTTTCAGCTTCTCTGGCAGGTGCCGATGGCGCCCGGCGAACGCTTCAACGACGCAATCTGCGACCCGGCCGGCCGGGTGCTCGCGGGAACAAAAACCGAAGAAAACAGGGATGGCAGTCTTTGGCTTTTTGAATACGGACAGCCGCCAAGACGGCTGCTCGAGGGGCTGAAAATTTCAAACGGCATGGGGTTTTCGCTTGACGGCGAACGCTTCTATCACACAGATTCAGGCGACCGCGCCATCTATTACTATACTTACAACGTGTCAAACGGCGCGATTTCCAACCGGCAGATTGCCGTTTTGCTGAATGAGCCTGGAGCGGCGGTCCCGGACGGGATGACGCTTGACGCACAGGGGATGCTCTGGACCGCCTGTTGGGACGGGGGCTGCGTGCGGCGGTATACCTCCGGCGGCCGTCTTCTTGAAGAACTGCCCTTCCCTGCCCGGCAGGTCAGCAGCGTCGCCTTTGGCGGAAGCAGGCTGGACACCCTCCTCGTCACCTCAGCGGCGATCGGAAGCGACGGCCCGGACGAGGGAAGCGTCTGGCTGGTCAAGACGGCGGCTTGCGGCCTTGATGAACACCGCGCAGCGCTTCCCGCTCCTTTACAACCGGATGGAATGCATGTATAATATTGAGTAAGATTTTGCAATAAGCATTATAAAATCCTTTTCAGGGGAAATCAGGGGTCGGCTTATGTCCTCACAACCAACAATCAAAGATGTCGCCCGTCTGTCCGGCGTGTCGATCGGCACAGTCGATCGGGTGGTGCACAACCGCGGCAAGGTTTCCGCGCGCAATATGCAGGCGGTTCAAAGCGCGATCGAAGCACTCGGGTACCGGCCGAGCCGTATTGCCCGCGCGCTGGTGAACCGTAAAAGCAGCTTCAAAATCGGGGTCTGTATCTCCCGTGTGGAGAGCGAATTCTGGGCGGAGGCGATGAGCGGGGTCCATTTCGCGCGGGAAAAGCTGTTGCCGTTCGGCGTTGAACTGGCGGTCGAAACGGTTTCCACCTACTCCTTCCGCGACCAGAAGGAGGCGCTTCTCCGTCTGCTTTCACAAGGCGTAAACGCGCTTGTGCTGCTGCCGGTGCAGGGCCGGGAATCCCAGCTCGATGAGCTGATCCCACCCGAAATTCCGTATGCGACCGTGATCGAGGACGTGCCGAATTCACGCCGCCTGTTTCACGTTGGCCCGGACGACTATGCGATGGGACTGCTTGCAGGACGCTTGGCCCTGCTCTATAAGGGCGCCGGCATCCGCTGTGTCGTGCTGGCGGCCAATCAGTTGTTCGAAGGTACGCAGAAACGGCTCGCCGGATTTGCAGACTTTTTAAAACGGCACGACCCCACGGCAAAAATCCTTGAGGTCTGCGATATTCCGATCGAGTCGGAACGGATCGCCTACCAAAGCATCTATGAAATTGCTGAACAGCAGATGCAGGCGCATGCCGATATGAACGTTTTTTATGTCACCAACGGCTTGACACAGTGGGCGGCGGCGGCCGTCAAAAATAATCGCCGCGTCGGTTCGACCCTCGTCTTTGGTTATGAGCGCACGGAAATGACGTACACCTATATTCGCGAGGGGATCATCGGTGCGACTATCTGGCAGGGCCCCGCCCAGCAGTGGTACAACGCGATCAACCTGATGAACGAATATCTGGCAGGGGAGCGGACTATGGACGAACCCATCTTTACCGCCGAGTGCCGCATCCTGATTGAAGAAAGCCTGCCCTTCGTGCGTTTCGACAGCATTTCGGATATGTAAACCGCAGCGGGAGCAGCGCATTAATAGCGTCTTTTTACAGCCGGACGGGTCAATGCCCGTCCGGCTGTTTATATAAAGTCAAACCTGCATCCAAATCTGATTTACCGAATCTTCAAGCGCACCCCTTAGTAAATTTCGCCAACAAATGCTTTTTAAAATGTGTAGTTTTGCCCCTTTACAAACCCCTCTTTTTTGTGATACCCTGAACGTGTCAAAAATTTTATATTATAAAATTAAGTTTTATATAATAAAACCAGGAGGTGTAACCATGATTTTTGACGACTTTTCACTCAAGGGCAAGACTGCGCTGGTGACAGGCGGCGGCAACGGCATCGGCAGCGGCATCACCAAAGGATTGGCGGAGGCGGGCGCATCCATCGCCTGTGTGTACAGAACCCGTCCGCCGGTCGAAATGCAGCGGTACGTGGAAGGGCTTGGGCGCAGGTTTCTCCCAATCCAGGCGGATGTTGGCCAGATGCCGCAGTTGAAAGCCATTATGGAACAGACCTTGAATGCGTTTGGCAGGCTGGATATTCTGGTAAACAACGCAGGGATCTGTCCCCGGGCCTCTGCGCTGGAATATACCGAGGAAATGTGGGATAATATCATCCAGGTCAATCAAAAGTCCGTATTTTTTCTCTCCCAAATGGCCGCCAGGCAGTTTGTCAGGCAGGGCGGCGGCGGAAAAATCATCAATCTCGCTTCCATGATGTCCTATCTGGGCGGAATCAATACAGCCGCCTACACCGCCAGCAAGTCCGCGGTAATGGGGATGACCCGCCTGATGGCCAGCGAATGGGGCAGTCTGGGGATCAATGTAAACGCCATTGCTCCCGGATGGATTAAAACAGACCTCTCCTCCGCCGTGTACAACGACCCGCAGCGCAACGCAAACATCCTGTCCCGCATTCCGCAGGGAGATTGGGGGGAGCCTGATTCGTTCAAGGGAATCGCTGTTCTGCTGGCCAGCGACGCTGGCAGCTATATCAACGGCGCCACCATCCCGGTGGACGGCGGATATTTGACAAAATAGGATGGGAGGGGGTAGAATGAAAGCACTTGTACTCGACCGGGCGAATACCTTCCGCTATGAGGAACGCCCCATCCCCCAATGCCTTCCGGGCCAGCTTTTGGTCCGCATGGAAGCGGTCTGTATCTGCGGCTCCGATCTCCATGCCATCCGGGGCGATCAGCCTTTGTTTTCCTTTCCGCGCGTCATCGGGCACGAGGCCGCCGGGCGGGTAGCTGAGGTTGGTGAAGGCGTCCGGGGTTTTTCCGTGGGGGACCAGGTCTGCTTAATGCCCTGTATCCCCTGCGGGACATGCAGAGCATGCCAGCGCGGCCGGACAAACGCCTGCGCGCGGCTCAACCTGTACGGGGTCCATCAGGACGGAGGGCTTCAGGAGTACCTTGCCGCACCGGCTCAAAACTGGCTGAAAACAGACCGGCCAGCGCCCGCGCAGGAGATCGCCATGCTGGAGCCGCTGACCATCGGCGCCCATGCCGCGGCCAAGCTGGAACTGGCGCCCGGCGACCGCGTGCTTGTAACCGGCGCGGGACCGATCGGGATAAGCTGCGCTCTGAACGCTCAGACCTATGGGGCGCGCGTGCTCCTGTCGGACACAAATCCGGGCCGGCGGGCTTTCGCGGCCGAACGGTTCCGGCTTTTGGCACTGGACCCATTGGATGAACATTTTACAGAACAAACAGCACAATTCACAGAGAACTCGCTTTTTGACGCGGTGATTGATACGACCGCCGCGAAAGCCTCCATGGAGCAGACCTGGCGTTGGATCGGCCAGGGCGGGAAAATTGTCTTTGTGGGCATCTGCGGCAGCACGTTGGAATTGGATGGGCTGCGGTTCCATTTAAAAGAGCCTTCTCTGTTTGTGACCCGCAACTCTACAAGGCCCGACTATGAGCGGGTGATGAATTTCTGGCGGCTCGGCGCTTTCATCCCCTGGCAATTTATCACCCATCAGGCAGCCTTTGACGACGCAGGGCAGACGCTTGCCGCCTGGACGCGTCCCGAGGCCGGCGTGTTCAAGGGTGTTGTGCTCTTTTAGGGCCGCGGCCGCCGCCGTTTGTTCAAATGAGGAGAAGGCAATATGAACACAACTCGGGATTATACAATTGGCTCCGTAAAAAAGGCGTTGGAGATTTTAAAGCTGTTCGACGAGCAGCATCAGGAACTGTCGCTCTCTGAACTCAGCGAGCTGGCCGGTATCGGAAAAAGTTCCATGCTGCGCCTGCTGTATACGTTAAATAACGAAAGCTTTATCTCCTTTGACGAGGAAACCAAAAAGTATAGTCTTGGGATCGAAGTTTATCATCTGGGGCAGTTGAAATACAATTCTCTGGATGTCCGCAAAATCGCAAAGAAGCGCCTTCAGAAGCTCTGCAACCGCAACAACATGATCTGCTACCTCGGCATCCGCGAAGGCGACGCGCTCGCCATGGTTGAGCAGGTGCTTCCCAAAAGCGTCCCGCTCTGGACACAGCTGACGGTTCAGAGCGGCGGCAGAAGCGAGCTGTATTCCACCGGCATCGGCCGTCTGTTTCTGGCGCAGGAGAGCGACGAGGAGGTGGAGCGTTATCTGAACCGTGTGGAAATCAAACGCCTGACCGACCGCACGGTTATGGACAAAAGCGCCCTGATGGAGCTGATCCGGCAGGCGCGGCGGGACGGATACTCCGGCAATGTCGGAGAAAATGAACCGTATGTTTGTAGCCTGTGCGCCCCTATCTATGGGCAAACAGGAAAAATGATCGCAGGGATCAGCCTGTGCGGGATGCAGGATATGATCTTTGGAAAGAAGTCCGAGCAGTATCTTCATGAGATCCGGGCGGCGGCCGCAGAGATTTCAAAGGAAATGGGCTATGTGGAGTAGAGCCGCCGGTTTGTTTTAAACCTTGCACAAGGGTGCAAGGTTTAAAAAATAAGCAATATATAAAACTAAGTTTTATATAGTAAAACTTTTAAAGCGAGGTGTCAAATGAAAAAGCCAAAGGTTGTCATTTCCGACTATTACTATGAGAGCATCGCGCAGGAGCGGGAGATCATCCGGCAGGCAGGCGGAGAGCTGTTTGATTACCACTGCGCCACCGAGGACGAGGTCATTTCAGCGGCGGCAGACTGCGACGCCCTGATCTGTCAGTTCGCCCCCATCACCGCGCGGGTCATCCGGGCAATGCCCCGCTGCAAGGTCATTGTCCGGTACGCCATCGGTGTCGACAACATCGATCTGAAAGCAGCGGAGGAACAGGGCGTTTATGTCTGCAACGTGCCCGATTACAGCATCGACGAGGTGTCAAACCATGCCATCGCCCTGCTGATGGACTGCGTCAAAAAACTGACCTTCCTGGCAAGTCAGGTGAAGGCCGGCCGCAGCAGCTACACGGTGGTGAAGCCCCTGCACCGGATGCAGGGCAGCACGCTCGGTCTGATGGGCTTTGGCCGTATCCCCCGCCTGGTCGCGCAGAAGATGGCCGGGTTCGGTTTAAAGATGATCGCATACGACCCCATGCTCGATCAGCAGGCAGCCCAAGAGCTTGGCGTGACGCCGGTGAGCTTTGAACAGCTTCTTATGGACAGCGATTATCTATCAATCCATTGCCCGCTGAATGAAAGCACCCGCCATATCTTCAATCAGGAAGCGTTCCGGCTGATGAAACCAACCGCCGTGCTTGTGAACACCGCCCGCGGCGCCGTCGTCGACGAGCAGGCGCTTATCCAGGCGCTATCGGACGGGCAAATCGCAATGGCGGGGCTTGATGTCACCGAGCAGGAGCCGGTTGCGGCTGACAATCCCCTGCTCAAGCTGGACAATGCGGTCGTAACGCCGCACGCCGCCTGGTATTCTGAGGAAGCCGTCGCCAGCCTTCAGCGGAAGGTCGCGGAGGAGGTCGCCCGTGTTTTAAGGGGCGAAACGCCGCAAAATCCGGTAAACCACCCCAAATTATAGAAAGAAAGGGTTTGTGTTATGTTTGCCGTCATCGATTGCGGGACCACCATGACCCGCATTTATCTGGTGAATGACCAAAAAGAAATCGTGGCGTCCGGCCGGAAAAAGGTGGGGGTGCGGGACACCTCGATCACCGGCAGCCGCGACAAACTGCGAAACGGCGTCACGGAGTTGTTTTTTGAGATTCTGCGGGAACATCAGATCCCTGCGGATCAGGTGGCGTTCGCCATCGCTTCCGGCATGATCACCTCGGAGGTGGGATTGATCGAAATCCCGCATCTCGTCGCGCCGGCCGGGCTGCCTGAGCTTTCCGACGGGATTTTGGAGGTTGCCGACCAGTCCGTGCTGCCTCTGGGCAGGCCGGTCTATTTTATCCGGGGCGTGCGCAACCGCTATCCGGAACCGGTACGCGCGCAGAATCTGCGTCAGGTGGACTTTATGCGCGGCGAGGAGGTGCAGTGTATCGGGATCATGAACCAGTACAGCCTTCCCTATCCGTGCAATCTGGTTGCGCTGTCCTCACACACCAAGATCATGTACATCAACGAAGCGCGTCAGATCGAAGCAAGCGCCACCACCATCAGCGGCCAGTTTTACGAGGCTATGGTCAGCTCCACCAACATCGGCAAAAGCATCGTGCCCGTTGAAGGCGAGGAAGCCGGCGGCTACGGGTATGAGGAATTGATTGAAATTGCGGCGGACTGCGTGCATCATGCCGGACTGGGCAGAACCATGCTGATGCCCAGGTTTCTCCAGGTGTTGATGAAAACAAACAGCTCTGAACGGCAGATTTTTGTGGACGCGGCCATCGCGGCGGATGACCTGAAGGCCTTTCATGAGATGCGCAGTCAGGGATATCACAGCGACTTTTACCTGCTCTACGGCCATGAGAGCCGGTGCAGGATGTATACATGTATGCTTAAAAAGGAGTTTGGCCGGCAGCTTGAGATTAAAAGCGTTCACAGCAAGGAGGACCTTGACCGGATGACCGTCGACGGCTCCATAGCGGTCGCCCTCGAACGCATACAGCGCGGCAAATCATTGGAAAGGATGATGTAAGATGTTTCAGATGTATGGCGTGGTGCCGCCCATGGTCACACCTTTTCGTGAAAACGGCGAGGTGGATTATGAAGGGCTGGCCGCATTGGTCCAATTTTTATCCGGACAGGTGGACGGGCTGTTCATCAACGGCTCCTACGGCGGCGGCGTGCTGATGACGGAGGAGGAGCGCAAAGGGGTGGCAGAAGCCACGCTCAAGGCCGCCCAGGGCAAAATCCCGGTGATCGTCCACGTGGGCACAGCCGACAGTCTCAGCGCCGCACGCCTGACGGAACATGCCGTCCAATGCGGCGCCGCCGCGGTGGCGGCCGTGGGACCTTACTATTTTAAGCATTCCAGCGAGGACATCTGCGACTATTTTCATACGTTGGTGGACGCGGCAAAGGGCCGCGTTCCGGTCTATGTCTACAACAACCCTCAATTCCAGGGATATCCTATGGAACTGGAGCTGATCCGCACGCTGAAAGAGAAAGTGGGCGTCAGCGGAGTCAAGGACGCCACCTTTGACATCCAGGCCATGGCCAAGTATATGCGCCTTTTAAAAAGCGACGCCTTCGACGTGGCTCTCGGCACGGAGGCAATGTGGCTGCCCGCTTGTGTCCTGGGCTGCAAGGCGTTCATCCCCGGAATCGGCAACGCCTTCCCCGAAATCTGCCGAAAGATGTTTTCAGAGGGGATGGCCGGTGATATAAAAGCCTGCCGCAAAACGCAGTTTGAAGTCAATGAAATGCGCGATATCATGTATCTGGCGCGCTCGACGCAGCTGGCCATCTATGCCATGCTGGAGCTGCGCGGCATTGTAAAATGCTATCCCCGCCGGCCCTTTGTCCCGGCCACGCAGGAGGAAAAAGAAAAAATAAAAATCCGGCTAAAGGAATTGGGGCTTCTCTGAACAGCTATAGCCATCCCCCACACATCTAAATTGAACGGAGGACTTCATTATGAAAACTGGCAAACGGATTGCTTTGGCCCTTGCAGCAACGGTTTTTACAAGCGGCCTTCTGGCCGGCTGCTCCGGCGCTTCCGGTTCCGCAAACAGCGCGGCGCCGGCCGGCTCCGCCGCTTCGGACGGCGGAGAACAGGCCGCTTATACCCTGAAAGTGGCCGTGGGGATCCCCCAGTCGCATAAGGATATCGGCGCCAAGTTCAAAGAGGTGGTCGAATCGCGCACCAACGGTCAGATCCAGGTCAATGTGTTCGCCGACAACTCTCTGGGCGCCGACCGCGAGGTACTGGAGGCCACTCAGATCGGCGATATCGACATCACTTTGTCAAACGTCGCCCCCTTAGCAGCCACTTACAGCGACCTGTACCTGTTCGACGCGCCTTTCCTGTTCGAAACGCGTGAAAAAGCCTTTGAAATTCTGGATGGAGAGATCGGCCAAGAGATCGCCAAGGGACTGGAGAGCAAAAATCTTAAGATCCTGTCCTATCCGGAAAACGGCTTTCGCAACATGACCGCCAACCGGGAAATTCATACCCCCGCGGACATGAGCGGCCTGAAAATCCGCGTCATGGAAAACAACATTCAATTGGCCACCTGGAAAGCCCTGGGCGCCAACCCCACGCCGATGGCCTTCAACGAGGTGTTCACCGCCTTGCAGCAGGGCACCATCGACGCACAGGAAAACCCGGTGGAGCTGATTTACGACAACAAGCTAAACGAGGTACAAAGCTATCTCATTATGACCAAGCATATGTATAATCCGCTGGTCCTGGCGATGAACCTTGAAAAGTTTAACAGCCTGCCCGATGAGTTTCAGCAGATTGTCCTTGACGCGGCCAGGGAAGCGACCGAATACGAGCGGACGACCGCCCCGCAGTATGAACAGCAGGCATTGGACGCCATCGCCAAGGACGCGACCACCCAGATCATAGAGCTGACACCAGAGGAAACAGCGCAGTTTCAGCAGGCCGTCCAAAGCGTGAACGACATTGTGCGCAATGAAATGGAGCATCCCGAACTGTTTGACCGGACCCTGGAGCTATTGCAGGAGGAATAAACTTGCGCAGGGCGGGCAGGCAAACTGCCCGTCCATTCAGAAGGGACAAGGGGTGAAACAATGCTGAAAAAAATTGACAACCATTTGGAGGACCTTTTGATGGTCGTCCTTTTGTGTGTGATGAGTCTTTTAATCTTCGTCCAGGTCATTATGCGCTATATCTTCAACAATTCTCTGAGCTGGTCGGAGGAACTGGCCCGCTATTTGTTTATCTGGATGGTCTACCTGGCCATCGGCTATGCCGCCAAGCAGCGCAAGCATATTAAAATCGACGCCGCCTTGTGGCTGTTTCCCCAACGAATTCGTCCTTATATTTGCATTGTGGGGGATATCGTCGTACTGTTGTTTTCCGCCTTCATCATCAAAACCTCCTATGAGCTGTTTATGAAAATCGCCATGCTGGGGCAAAAATCCGCCGCAATGGGCATCCCAATGCAATTTGTATATATGGCGCCCTTTGTGGGATTCGTCCTCACCTTTTACCGGACTTTACAAACCATCTGGCTTAGAGTAAAGTGCCTGCGGCAAGGAGGTGCTTTGGATGATTAGCCTAATCCTGTTCGGCGCTTTTTTCCTGCTGATCATACTCAATGTGCCTGTTGGCATCGCCATCGGCGCCGCTTCGCTGATCACTGTTGTAGCGGAGCCTTCCCTGGGTCTAAGCATCGGCTATATCGCTCAAAATCTGGTGACCTCCACCGATTCCTTCCCGATTATGGCCATCCCCTTTTTCGTGCTGGCCGGCGAACTGATGGGCGGCGGGGGCATCTCCAAACGGTTACTGAATGTTTTCAACGAAATTTTTGGCCGAATCACCGGCGGCCTGGCACTGGTAACCGTTGTAGTCTGTATGTTTTTCGCCGCCATCTCCGGCTCCGGACCTGCTACCGTAGCCGCCGTCGGCGGCATGGTGATCCCCACCATGCTGGAAAAGGGCTATGACAAGCGGTTCGTGCTCGGATTGATCGCCGCGGCCGGCTGTATCGGCGTCATCATCCCGCCCAGCATCCCCATGGTGATCTTCTGCACCTCGACAGGACAATCCATCACCGAGCTGTTTATGGCCGGTTTTTTGCCCGGCATTCTGATGGGACTCGGATTGATGACTGTCGCCTATTTTATCAGTAAAAAACGGGGCTACAGCGGGGACGGACGCCCCTTCAGCTTCAAACGCACCCTATCCGCCATTTGGGACGGCAAATGGGCGCTTATCAGCCCGGTCATCATCCTGGGCGGTATTTATGGGAGCATTTTTACACCCACAGAAGCCGCTGCCGTATCGGTCGTTTACAGTTTCATTGTCGGCGTATTCATTTACAAGGAACTGCGGCTGCGCGACATCTTCGGCGTCATCCGCAGCGCCGGACTGACCACCGGCACAGTACTGGTGGTACTGGGGTGCGCCGCCGCTTTCACCAAAATTCTGACCATCGGCCAAATTCCCCAGCAGATCGCCGGCGCCATCACCCGGCTCACCGACAATAAGCTGATTATACTGCTGCTGCTCAATATTGTTCTTTTGTTCGTGGGCTGCTTTATGGATACCGCGCCGTCCATCATGATCCTGGCGCCCATCTTCCTGCCCATTGTTACGAGTCTGGGTGTAGAGCCCATCCATTTCGGTATTGTTATGATTGTCAATCTGGCCATTGGATTTGTAACTCCACCCCTTGGTATCAACCTGTTCGTAGCCAGCCGCATTGGTGAAACAAAGCTGGACCAGGTCATTCAGGGCATCGTCCCCTTCCTGATCTCCATGCTGGTGATTCTGATGCTGCTTACTTATATCCCGTCCATTTCCATGCTGTTTCCAAATCTCATGATGGGATGACAAAGCCGCATGCAATCCCGCTATCCGCATAAAGGACTGAACAAAAATAAAGAGCCGCCGGCGTGGCCGGCGGCTCTTTATTTTTATTTTTTAATTCATATGATAAAAATCCTAGCGTCGGGGACTTCCACACTCTTGAACCAGGCCGCGCCCGTTTCATTCAACGGTTTTAAAGCTTTTTTATTTTCTATTTGGCTATTTATCGAGCCAATCTGTCCTTTATATTGTACAAATTTTCTTGTCAAGAGCCGATCGTACCTGGATAATAATTCTACTTGCTTTTACAATAGACATAAAAGGCTGTACCAATCCAGGAACGTACGCATCGTGGTATAGCGTCTGAACAACCTTGAGGAGGAATCACTGTGGAATCAAAAGACATCTTGGCAAACAATCTGCTTTGTTTCCGTTCTGACAACCATCTGTCCCAGGAGGAATTGGCCTGGAAAAGCGGATTAAGTGTAAGCGGCTACACCAAAATAGAACGTGCGGAAATTCAATCCTCCCTTAGAACGCTCGACAAGCTCAGTCAAGGGACCGGATTGCCTGTCATGGACCTGCTGACTCCTCACATTTAGAGATCGGCCTATATCGCAGCAAATTTAAGCATGATATTGCTGTTTCCTCTGCTCCTGCAAAGTCGTTTTAAAAAAGCAGCCACTGGGCCAAAACACTATGTGTTAAGCGCGGGCAGCAGCTTTGAGAAAAAGGAAAAATCCCGGTGCACGAATTGACTCCAGGCTCTTGTCCGGTAGCAAGCCTGCTCACTTTGGAACCACTCTGTGCTGTCTGCTAAAAATATCAGCGAATCCTTTTTTGAATGTCCTCAATGGAAGACAGTTGTTTCTCCAATTCTTCGGGTAACCGGATGGTGATGCGATACTCGCTGACACCAATCGGTTTGCTCAGATCCTTCAGAGAATATTCCACTACCAAGTCATTCTTACTTTTGCACGGGAGCGGCCCAATGGATGGATTGTCCTGATCCGGTTTCAAAATACCGTCAACAGCAAAGAGATAAAAGTTGAGCTGTCCCGCATATTCCGGTTTGAACTCGCCGGTTTTCAACTCAATCACCACATAGCAGCTAAAATTTAAGTTATAGAACAACGGGTCGATATAAAAATCGTCGCCGCCTACATTCAGATGATATTGGTTTTCCAGGAAAGCAAATCCGGTTCCCAGTTCGAGCAGCTGCTTGGTAATGTCTTGAATCAGCGCCTGTTCAATTTCTCTCTCCACCATATCCTCTTTGAGCCTATTCTATCTCTAATATGCCAGAAACCCTGCCGCCGCTTCATGCGCAGCAGGGTTTTCGAAAACCTGAAATCACCCGATCCTCCGATCGGGTAATTTTTATAATTATATCTGGCCGGTCACAGCAAACATTTTCCAGCGGCTGGAAGCAGCGCCGGGGTGGCACACGCCCACCATGCCGTAAGCAAAGCGGTCATCTGCTGCCTGCAGCACCAAAGCGCCGTCTACTAGCAGGCGCAGGTTGCTGCCTTCGGCCTCTGCCCGGAGCCGCAGCGTTTCACCGCGCTGCCATCCATACGGGACAGCTGCCAGCTGCGTCCATTCGCCGTTTTCACAGCATGCAATGACCGCATTTTCGCCGTCAAGCCCAAGCGCATAGAAGTTACGGGTGCCCTTGCCCCGCAGAAGCAGCATACAGGAATCTCCACTCTCCACAACGGCTTCGCCTTCCATGGCCCCATCCCGGGTATAATAATTCCCGGTAAAGGCCTGTCCGCCGCACTCCGTCCGCAGTACCAGTTCACCATACTGTAGGTCCGGCTGAATATCATTGCAGGAGAAGGGCGTGATCTCATCAAACTCCTTCTTCTGAATGGACATATCGATGGCGTAGGCCATGGGGCCGGTGACTGTGATGTCATCCACAAAGACCCGGCCCAGCGTCCAGGGCGGCGTCATGGGGTCGATCTCCACCTTCCAGCCAATGAAATGGACCTGGTCGCCTGCAAGCTCGGGCACCCGGAAGGAGACCTGGCGCCAGGTCCTATCCGGCAGCACCACCGGCTCCAGCTCTTTTCGCTGGCCTGTTACTGCCGTTGTCAGGAACGGCGTCACAGTAATGGCAGCGGGCGCTTCCTGCTTACTCTTCATCCAGCAGGAAACCGTCTGACCGGGATAGACACGGGGAGAGAACACCGGTTCATAACGCTCATCGTTGAAGTCAGAGCGCATAAAGCTGCCGCGGAAGAACAGATCCACAGGAACCGGCAGTTTTCCGTCGATCATCATCTCCAGACAGCGCTTACCGGTGTGGGCTTCGCCCTCCACAGGGCGGATCCAATGGCTGGCCCGGTCTGTCAATTCCAGGCCGTGGGTAGAGCCGGGCATCTCAAAGTCCATCAGCATATCGCCGGGTCGGGGCAAGACCAGCCAGGCAGGAGGTTGTTCACCCCGCAGACGGTAAGCCAGAACAGCCAGCTCCTTCGAGAACGCTGCGCTGTCCAGCATATTCAGGAAGCCGGACACGCTGGACAAGACCACACAGTCGTTGATTGACGTGCGATAACGGGCAGGGAAATTTTCCAGCCCCCCAAGAACGCCGGTGATGGTGCCGGTGTTGCTGGCATTACAGTCCGTATCAAAGCCGCACATACAAGCGATCTCAATGGTGCGGCCCAACTCGCCCTTACCGTAAAGCAATGCCAGCACGCAAATACCCGCATTGGGGATGATGTGGCAGTAACCGGGGTACTTGTGGGCGCCCCACTCCCGATCCACATAATTGCGGCAGGCCCGGAAATCATCAGGCTGCTTCTTGTGGAAGGCCCGCACAGACTCCACCACACGGCGGTAATCGCAATCCCGAGGCAGGACCGCCAATCCGGCATCGAGCACCTCGTCTACCGTAGTACAGGTAAATGCCGCAGCCACGCAGGCCGCCATGAATTCCGCGCCATACAGACCTTCGCCGTCATGGGAAACAGAGGCGGCCTTTCTGGCCTGCTTGGCTGCCATGGCAGGATCGCCGGGATAGATCAGGCCCCAGGTATCCACAAAGATCTGACCGCCGATTTGCTCGGCAGCCACCTGCCCGTTGAGAGCGATACTGCCGGATTTTGGGGCGGATACCCCGCGCTTCAGGTTCATGTAGGCGCGGTGCTCTGTGGACATGTCCTCGCCGCCCCACCAGAACATACCGCGACCGCAGCGCGTGTAGTTCAACCAGGTCTCGCCTGCTTGCTTGGGGGTAAAGTCCTTGCCCCAGTCAGTCAGAGCCCGCAAGAAAATTACCGGGCCGTTGACATCGTCGTCAGCAGCATAGTGTCGATATTCACGCAGATAGCCTTCCATGTTTCCATAGTATTCCTCAAGACGCTCATAGGTCCAGTAGGGATTCTCTACCGGTGCGCCCAGGCGCATACCTGCATCCATGCCCAGAAAACCGGCATAGATCTTTTCGATCCACTTTTCCTGCATGTTGCCCTCCTCGCTCAGCCCTTCATCAAGTCCACAGCCGGACCCTGGATGCCCACATAGGCGCCCTGCTGCGCCTCATCGGTATTGACGCTTGCGATGACCCACTTGTTTGCGCCCCAGAGCAGCCGGTCCTCTTTTCCCACAGGCGTGATCTTGGGGGCATCCCCATTGGTCCCTCTGGGCAGAACACAGCCCATGCGGAATCCACGGCCAACCGCCGCGGGCGCATAGTGGAGGGTTGTGGCATACAGTTCGACCGCTGTGCCCTTGGGCACGAAGAACGCCTTGACGCAGCCGGTATCCAACACACCGCCCACGATCTCGGGCTGACGGGCCACCAGCAGGACCATGTCACTTACAGCGATATCCAGCTCGCTGGTGCGATGATACTCCAGACAGCTGAGGCGGGTGTTGGTGCCGTTGCAGTACCCGATCTGGATGGGCATACCTCCAAACCCGCGATCCCGCAGCTCTGCCGCCACAGAAAGCGCCTCCAGTTCCGGGACAGATGCCACATAGACTGTGCCATCTTCCGGGCAGGGGGTCGTTTCTTCCATAACCCGGCAAATTTCTGCGAAATCATATCCTTCCAGCACCTGTCCGTATGGCGCGAAGCGGCTGTCGAAAACAGAAATCTGTTCCATCGGTCCCTCCTTACAGAGCCATACGCAGGATGGCGCGCACGTCGTCCTGCGTCATCTTCTTATAAGCCCATGCGCCCATGTCCGTGTGCGCCACCAGATCATCAATGGCGCTCTCGGGGACGCCCAGATCCGTCAGAGTAGCAGGCGCGCCAATCTCGTTGAAGAAGTCGCGGGTGCACTGCACACCCTCGCGGGCCACTTCCAGCGCGGTTTTGCCGGTAGGGTCCACGCCCCACACATTCACGGCATAGCGGGCATAGCGCTCCAGGGCATTCTGGCAGAAATACGCCATATAGGTGGGATGCACCACAGCCAGACCCGCGCCATGGGCCACGTCAAACAGCGCGGAAATGGCGTGCTCAATGTTGTGACTGGCCCAGTCGGAGTTCTTGCCGTTGCCTATCATGCCGCACAGGGCCACGGTGCTGGCCCACATGATATTGGACCGGGCGATATAGTCCTCGGGCTCCTTGATAGCGACACGGGTCGCAGCAATCACGCTGCGCATCAGCGCTTCCGCCAGATTATCCGTCACGCTGTCGGTATCGGGCTCGGAGAAATACAGCTCCCAGATATGGCTCAGTGTATCCACGATGCCGTTGATCATCTGGTTTTTGGGCAACGTATAGGTCAGGGTGGGATCCAGGATGGAGAACTTGGGGAAGGTCAGGTCGGAGTTGTAGTCGGTCTTTACGCCGGTCTCCCAATGGGTGATGACGGCAGAGCGATCCATTTCACTGCCGGTAGCAGGGATGGTCAGCACCACGCCCAGAGGAATGGCTGCTTCGGCAGCCTCATTGTTCAGGTAAAATGCCTCCCAGAAATCACGGTCGGTGCAGGCGCCCACGGCGATGGCCTTGCTACAGTCAATGGTGCTGCCGCCGCCAACGGCCAGGATAAAGTCCACGTTGTGCTTTTTACACAGCTCAATGCCCTCATAGACCTTTTCGGTGCGGGGGTTGGGCATGATGCCTGACAGCTCCACAACTTCCTTGCCGCAGTCCTTCAAAATGGCCATCACACGGTCATACAGGCCGGTACGCTTAATACTGCCGCCGCCATAGGCCAGCAGGACCGTCTTGCCCACAGCCGCCAGTTCCTTCGGCAACTTGTTCAGAGATCTCTGTCCAAAATGAATCCGGACAGGGTTATAAAATCTAAAGTCATTCATGATGAGGCCCTCCTTTTTCAATCATAGCAGTACTGGCTCCGCCTGAGCGGAGCCAGTCGGTTCACTTAGCCGGCACCCAACAATGCAAATAAGTGTTTTTTGTAGAGCGAGACATTCACCGCCGGACAAATCGCCGCGTTGGGAGATCGCTTCAAGCGGTTGTCACGGTCGATGCGGAAATATCCCCGCGTCTCCGTTCCTATTCTCTCCACGGCACAGTTTGCTTGAAACACGCCTTCCATGATCTCCGGATACAGCGCCGCCGTCATGACCAGGCTGTCAATGACGCTATAGGAAGGCCGGCCATACATACTCAGGTAGTACTCCCGCAGTTTACGGGTGCAGCGAACACAGAATTCCGCCGTGTGAGAACCGCTGTTCAGCAGCATCTCCACTTCTTCAGGCGTAATTTCCGTTTCGCCCGCCGCCGTATCCCAAGTGACCCAAACAGTGTCCATGCCAGCGTCCAGAACGATATCGGCCGCTTCCGGGTCCACGTACACGTTGTATTCCGCCGTAGGGGTCATATTGCCGGACACGCCGGCAGAGCCTCCCAGGATCCAAACCTTTTTGATATTTTCCGCCAGCTTGGGTTCTTTCAGCAGCGCCATGGCCAAATTCGTCATAGGGCCGCAGGTGACGATCTCGATCTCGCCGGAATTGGCCATCACGATGTCGATGATAGCGTCTACCGCATGTTTGTTTTCCACAGGACTCTCCGGCATAGGCAGATTCATGCCGCCCAGGCCATCCTCCCCATGGATATCGGCCGCATAAAATGCCTGCTTGCGCATGATGGGTCGCTCCATGCCCCGATAAATCGGGGGCACATAGGTGCGCGCAGCGTCCGCCGCATGCATGGCATTCTTCACGCAGAGATCCAGCGGCAGGTTCCCGCAAACCACCGTGATGGCCTCCACCCGAACAACGTCTACAGCCCGGAGCGCCTCGATCACGGCCCAGACATCATCGGAACCTGTGTCTGTATCTACTATAAAACGACGGAGCTCGCTCATTTCAAATCACCGCCCATCCAGTTGGAAGCCTTGACGCCGTGACGCTCACAGTACTCATCGAACACGATACCGGCAGGCAGCATCTTGAATTCCTCCTGCAGCGCCAGACGGCGGGTCAGATCCTCTTGAGCCTCAGCCTTCATCAGGCGCTCAGTAGGCTCCAGCAGAGCCGTCATCAGGCACTTTTTCACGCTGCGGCTGCCGATCACGGAAGCGGCGATCCGGTCGATGCTGGCATCGAAAAAGTCCAGGCCCAGATGTACCTTGTCGAAGGCGTTACAGCGCTTGATCTGCTGCATGATGGCAACAATTTCCTCAGACACGACGGCCACATGGTCGCTATCCCAGCGGACGCCGCGGGACAGGTGGGTCATGATCTCCTGGTTGAATGCGAGGTAGGAAGACAGCTTATCCGCCACGCTCTCAGTGGGGTGATAGTGGCCGATATCCATGCAGACCATAGCCTTACCGGTGGTCAGGACATAGTTGGCATAAAAATCGTGAGAACCTACAGTATAGCTTTCCACACCCAAGCCAAAAACCTTCCCCTCAACAGAGTCCCGATTGTACTTGGGGTCGATGAACTCCGCAAAGATCTGATTCAGAGAATCGATCAAACGCTCACGGGGACCCAGCATATCCACGCGGGTATCCTTGGAGCCATCAGGTATCCAGTGATTGGTGATGCAGGTCTCGCCCAGCGCCTTGCCAAAGGACTCGCCGATCTTACGGCATGCAATACCGTGCTGAATCCAGAAGTCCCGGACGCCCTTGTCAGGGCTGGCCAGGGTCCAGCCATCCTTGAGCATGGGATGGGAGAAGTAGGTAGGATTGAAATCCAGGCCGATCCCCTTTTCCCTGGCATAATCGATCCAGGGAGCAAAATGCTCGGGCCTAAGCTCATCCCGGGGGATCTTCACGCCATTGGTCAGGGGATAAACGCTGTGCAGAGCCAGGTGCTTTGCGCCGGGGACCAGAGACAGCATCTTGTCCAGATTAGTAAAATACTCCTCAATGCTGCGGGGCTTGCCGGGTGCATTCCCGGTAGCCTGAATGCCGCCGGTCAGCTGCGCATCAAAATCTTCAAAGCCCGTCAAGTCATCCAGCTGCCAGCAATTGATGGACAGAGGGATCTCGTCCATGCGGCGGATGGCTTCCTCGGTATCGACCCCCCAGGAGGCATAAATCTCCCGGGCGGTTTCATAGTGCTTGCTCATATCAATAACCCCCAAAATCAGTTGTTATAGTAGACCACGTTCTCAGGACGAATGCGGACATACTGGGGCGCGCCCTCCTGCAGGTGGTCTGCGCTGATGCCCAGCGCGGAGATGTCCAGAGGCTGGTCGCCCAGCAGGCCGATCAGCTTCCAGCTCAGGCCGGTAAAGATCTTTCTCTGCAGACGGAAGACGTTGGCGTCTTCCGTCTCTTCGTTACAGAACTCGAAGTACTCGCCGCGAACCGCAGCCTTGATGTCGTCGCCTTCCTTGCCGCCGCAGTAGTTGATGGGGATGCGGATACCGGTGTTCACCAGATACCACTTATCGTTCTCGCACATCAGCTTGCCGCTGATCAGGTTTGCCTTGCCCAGGAAGTCAGAAGCAAACTCGGTAGCGGGCTGGCTGTAGATAGTATAGGGATCGCCTTCCTGCTCAATGCTGCCCTTGTTTATCAGAATGATCCGGTCGGACATGGTCAGCGCCTCCTCCTGATCGTGGGTAACGAACACGGTGGTGGTGCCGATCTTCTGCTGAATGTTGCGGATTTCATACTGCATCTCGCCGCGGATCTTACGGTCCAGAGCGGACAGGGGCTCATCCAGCAGCAGGATGCTGGGGCGGGTCACCAGTGCGCGGGCCAGCGCCACACGCTGCTGCTGACCGCCGGACATCTGGGTGATCTTGCGGGGACCGTAGCCGGGCAGCTTCACCAGCTCCAGAGCATCTTCCACACGCTCGTCGATCTCCTTCTGGGGGACCTTCTGCATCTTCAGGCCATAGCCCACGTTCTTGGCCACGGTCATGGAGGGAAACAGTGCGTAGTTCTGGAACACCAGGCCGATGTTGCGCTTTTCGGGCTTGACGTTGGTGATATCTGAGCCGTCTACCAGCACTTCGCCGGAGCTCGGGGTCTCCAGACCGCAAATGATACGCAGAATGGTGGTCTTGCCGCAGCCGGAGGGACCCAGCAGGGACAGGAACTTGCCAGTCTCCAGATGGAAGCTGACACCTTTGAGCACTTCATTCTGACCAAAACTTTTTTTCAGATTATTTACTCTCAACTCAGCCATGATTTATTCTCCTTTTTTAGAGCTCGAACCGGAGGACATGCCGAACAGGCTTCCGGCCGAAAAGCCCAGCTTGACCAGCAGGATCACAATGCCGACCGCGACCAGAACAATGATGGCGGAAAGGGCGTTCAGGTCTGCCTGATAGCCGCTACGGATGCGGGTAAAGACCAGGGTGGGCAGCGTCTGGGTTCCGATGGGGATCAGGTAGTACTGCATAACGAAGCTGTTGAAGCACATGATCATCGCCATGATACCGCCGGCCATGATGCCGGGGACGATGGCGGGCAGCGTGATGTCAAAGAACACGCGGACAGGTCCGGCGCCCAGCAGCCGTGCGGCAGATTCCGGTGTGCGGTCCATGGACACAAAACGGCCATTGACCAGCAGCACCACATAGGGCAGCACCACGATCAGGTTACCGAAGAACATGGAAACCATGCTACGGCCCGCACCGATAAAGGAGAACAGCAGCAGCAGGGAGATAGCAGTCACCAGCCAGGGGATGATGATGGGCAGCTGGATCAACGCATTGAGACGATTTGACCACTTGGGGGAGTAGGCCTGCAAGCCAAAGGAAGCCATTGTGCCAATAATGATCGCCGCCACCGTCACGCCGAAGGCAAACTTCAGGCTGAACACGCAGGCGGGCAGCAGGTTGCTCTCCGTAAACAGGATCTTGTACCAGTCAAAGGTAAAGACATAAGGGAACATACCATAGGGCGTGGCATTAAAAGACATGCCAATAATAGCGATGATGGGGATGTACATGAATGCCAATACGATCCACAGGCACGCCACCATGGCGCGGTTAAAACCCTTGGAATTCATTCCACGTCACCTCCGATTGCCTTCTGTGCCCTGGCAGTCGCCAGACGAACCAGTCCCATAATAATACTGAGGACGATCAGCAGCGTACAGGACAGGACCGCGCCATAGCCCATATTCAGCGATCCGGAATACTGCGTATCGATCATACTGCCGACCATCGCGCCGTTGGCGCCGCCAACCAGGCCGGGTTCCATAAAGCTGCCCGCCACGGGAACGAACACCAGCAGAACGCCGGACAGCAGGCCGGGAACGCTCATGGGAAACACGATGTTGGTGAAGGTCTTCCACTTGTTGGCGCCCAGGATCAGGGAAGCCTGGATCAGGTTATCGCCAATGCCCTCCAAAGAGGAGTACAGGCATAGGATCATATAAGGCAGATATTCGTATGTCAGGATCAGAATGGTCGCCTTGTTGGTATACAGCATGGTGGGGACGTTATGGAAACCGATGGCGTCCAAGAAGGTCAGCAGCAGACCGCCGGACTGGATTAGGTTCATCATGGCGTAGATCAGCAGTAGCTGGGAGGTGAAAAACGGCAGAATGACTACCATCATGAAAATACTGCGGTTTTTCGGCTTCACGATCTTGGCAATGGCCCAGGCCGTGGGATAGGCCGCCACAATGCATATGAGCGTCACCTTCAGCGCCGTCATCAGGGACTTGCCCAACAGGCGCCAGAACGTATTGGACTCGATCATACGGGTAAGGTTGTTCATGGTCCAACCTGGCCAAGGCTCACCGGCAAAAATATTCCGGTTCATAAAGCTGAACACCAGCAGCATCACCAAAGGAACGATTGTCAGGCACAGCAGCAAAACGATACTGGGCGCTGTCCATAGTGTCACGAGCTGGAATTTCTTTTTACTCAAACTACTCATTTAAATTTGCCACCCCCCGGTTTTTTTAAAGGAAATGCCGCCGAAAGGGGTTCCGGCGGCATTCTGTCAGAACTATTGATGAATTCTGCGAATGATATGATCTTATATCAGCTGACAAACTCCTGATACAGGTCGACCCACTGATCCTTCACCGCCGGATCGGCGATGTAGGGCAGCAGCTTGATGGTGGTGGGCATGGGATCCAGCTGCAGATCGATCTTCTGCTCGGGAGTCAACGCCTCGATAACTTCCGCGTTGACGGGCGTGTAAGTCATGTACTCACCGGGATAAGCTTCGCTGATGCCGGTAGCCATGGAGGTCTGCTGTTCGGCGCTCATGATCCAGTCGAGCCACTCGTAAGCCAGATCCTGCTCGTCGGTGCCTTCCACGATGGCCCAGTAGTCGATGAAGCCAACGGTACCCTCTTCGGGGTGGACCAGCTTGATATTGGTGCTGGAATCGTGCAGCAACTGGCTGTAGGGACCGGACCAGATCTCACCGGCCCAGAAGTCACCGGCCATCCAGGGCATGATCTGTTCGTCGTTGGTACTCCAGAAGCCCAGCAGCTGACCCTTCAGCTCGTTCAGGGAGGCGCGGACCTTTTCGATGTCGGCGTTCTCGATATCGTTGGAATCTTCGCCGGCCAGCAGGCAGCCGATGACCCAGGAATCGCCGTCGCCGTTCAGAACCATGACATGGCCCTTCAGACGGGGATCCAGCAGGTCGCTCCAGTGCTCGATCTCGAAATCAACATAGTCGGGGTTATAAGCGATGGAAGATGTGCCACTGCACCAAGGCACTGCGAACAGGCTGCCTGCATCATCCACAGCATAGGGGGCCTGGTCCTTGTAAACGTCGGCGATCTTCTCATAGTTGGGCAGCTTGGAGGCATCCAGGTCAGAGATCAGGCCATCGTCGTGGAACCATTGGGTGTAGTTGTTTGACAGAACAACTGCGTCAATGGTCTTATTGCCGCCGGTCAGCAGCGTTGTCATCAGTTCGTCATAAGAGTTAAAATAAACATGCTCCACCTGCGCGCCAGTAGCATCCTCAAAGGCCTTCTCGCAATAGGCCTGGTCGGAGTTGTAACCCTGCCAGTTGGCAACGTACAGCGTATGGCCTTCGTAGGGCAGGCCGCCCTCGTTGACGGAAGCACTCGTCTCGGCGCCGGGCTTCTCGGTTGCGGGGGAATTCCCTGCAGGGCCACCACAGGCGGCCAAGCTCAGAGCCATAACCAGAGCCAGCATCATCGCTAAGATCTTCTTCATAATGACATAACGACCTCCTTTTTCTGCGGATACCCAATCTATCTTCTCAGCTATCGTCGTTTACTAAACACCGATAGTTCCATCCCAATATAAAAGATTTATTGTTTTAATCATAGCATGATGTTTCAATAAGTCAATTCGGAAGTTTATATAATTTTTTTATATATTTTTCTATATTACAGTCAAATTTTCCGAACTTCTGACCAAATGCTTGTCTGTTTTTCTTAATTTTTACTGCTTTTCACACTTTTGCGCAAAAACAGTCCCCGTTTTTTCTCGCCCCCACTCTTGCATTCTTTTTTAAATGTGTTAATATAATTTTAAATATTTTTTGTTTATATTTTCTGATTTTTTAATTGTTTACTAAAATCCCAAGGAGAGGGTGTTGCATGAATCTGCGCGAAATAGCCAAACAAGCCGGCGTATCACTTACCACGGTATCCCTTGTCCTGAACGGAAAGCCCGGCATCAGCTCCGAGACCCGTGAACGCGTGAAGGACCTTTTGCGCCAAAACGGCTACGATGTAGAGGGAAAAAGCAAAAGCAACCGCAGCATCTGCTTTCTCAAGTATCTCCGCCACGCGCATCTGGTCAACGGCAACCCCGGCTTTGTGACCCAGATCATGGACGCCGTGGAGCAGGAATGCCGCAAGTCCGGGTACGACCTTCAGGTGGTAACTATCGATGCCTCACTGTCCAGTGCCGCTCTTAAGGAATTGATCGGAAAACCCGCCATAAAGGGCACCATTTTCCTCGGTACAGAGTTGATTCCCAACGATATGGCTCCCTTCCTCCCCCTGGAAAAGCCGCTGCTGGTGGTGGACAACTCTCTGTCTTGCCTTCCGGTCAGCAGCGTGACCATGGATAATCAGCAGGCGATCTTTTCCGTTGTGGAGCACCTGGCACAACTTGGCTACAAAAAAATCGGGTTTTTTTATAATTCCCTTCCCGCCAGTAACGATCAGGAACGGCGCGCCGCTTTTCAGAACGCCATGCACCATCTGGGCCTACCCTTTGACACGCGGCTGGTCTTTCCTGTGTTCCCCACAATGGAAGGCGCCTACCGCTCCACCAGGGAACTTCTGGAGGCCGGCGTCGCGCTTCCCTCCGCCATTGTTGCCAATAATGACAGCATAGCCATCGGGGCGATGCGGGCCTTGAAAGACTTTGGTCTGCGGGTCCCCGAAGACATTTCCATTGTCGGCTTTGACGGACTTCCATTTTCCGCTCTGGCGGATCCGCCGCTCACTACCGTAAATGTCTCCTGCGAGGACATCGGGTATTGGGCTATGCAGATCCTGCTGAACACCATCAACGGCCTCTGCACCACCCCCTGCAAAATGGTGATCGGGACCCAGTTGAACGTTCGCGGCAGTACCATTCCGGCCCATCCCGTCCGCCCCCATCCCCTTCTGCTTCCCGACTGATCACAATCCCCTCACATTTATACATAAAGGAGCGTTTCTACTATGTTAGGAAATCACTTGCTGGGATTAAAGGTCTGGCCTCCGCCTGTGCGCTGGCAGAGAATTATCAGGTCATGCTGTCCATGGAGATCATGGGCACCCCCCTCATGAGCAGCATCACCCGCTACAAAGCCTTCAAAGCCGATCTGCCCACCCCCCGGTTCACTGTCTACCCCGACCTGGGCAACCTGACCGCCTGGGGCAGCGATGTGGTGTCTGAGTTGACGCTGGGGGCAAGGAGATCGCAGCCGTTCATCTGAAGGATACCCTGGCCGTCACACCTAACTTCCCCGGTAAGTTCAAATGTGTCCCCTTTGGCAGCGGATGCGTGGACTTTCCCCTGTGCCTGCGCCAGCTGGAACGTCAGGGCTATCACCGTCCCTATATGATGGAAATGTGGTAGAAGCCTGACCAGGGCTGGAAGCAGGACATCTTGGCCGCCAAATCCTATATCGAACAGCAATTTGCTCTGGCAATGGAGGAATAATACATGCGATATTATTTGGGACTGGACAACGGCGGCACCAGCACGAAAGCCGCCCTCTTTGACACCGAAGGCCGGCAGATCGGCGTGGAGGCTGCCGCTACCGATGCTATCACCCCCGCCCCCGGCTTTGTGGAACGGGATATGGACGATATGTGGCAGGATAACTGCCGTGTCATCCGGGCACTTCTGGAAAAAACCGGCATCAACTCCAGGAAGATCGCCGGCATTGGCCTGTGCGGCCACGGCAAAGGTCTGTACCTGTGGGGTAAAGACGAACAGCCCGTACGCCGGGGTATTCTCTCCGCGGATAACCGCGCCTGGAAATACCAGATGGACTGGAGAACTGACGGCACGGAAAAGGCCGCCTTTGCCTTGTCCTGCCAGCACGTAATGGCCTGCCAGCCGGTGGCTTTGCTGGCCTGGCTGCGGGATCACGAGCCTGGCGTTCTGGAAAATATCAAGTGGGTCTTTGCCTGCAAGGATTACGTCCGCTTCCGTCTTACCGGTGAGGCCCGCGCTGAGGTCACCGATTATTCCGGCAGCGGCCTGATGAATCTGCACACCAAGTCTTTTGACCCCGCCTTGCTCAAGCTGTTCGGCATTGAGGCAATTGCGTCCGCTCTGCCGCCACTGTGCAATTCTCTGGAGATCGCCGGCCGCATTACCGCTGAAGCCGCGCAGGCCACCGGCCTGGCAGAGGGCACTCCCGTCATCGGCGGTATGTTTGATATCGACGCCTGCGCTCTGGCCGTCAACGTGACGGACGAGGAGCACATCTGCATGATCGCCGGAACCTGGAGCATCAACGAATACATTCGCCGCGAACCCGTCACCGACGGCCGCGTTCTCATGAATTCCCTGTTCTGCCTGCCGGAGTACTATCTCATCGAAGAATCCAGCCCCACATCCGCCGGCAACAACGAGTGGTTTATCCAGCAGCTGCTGCCCGAGCTGGTGCAGGAGGCAAAAGCGCAGTCCAAGAGCATTTACGCTCTGATGAATCAGTGGGCTGAGGAGTTCTCCGCCGCCGATTTCATGCCCATCTTTCTGCCCTTCCTCACCGCCAGCAACGTAGACCCCCGGGCCCGCGCTGCCTTTATCGGCCTGAACGCCTCCCATAGCCGTAAGCACATGCTTCGGGCAGTTTATGAAGGCATTGCCTTCTCTCATCGCCATCACCTGGAAAAGCTGCTGGATACCCGCGACGGCCACCCGTGCCGCATCCGTCTGGCAGGCGGCGCAGCCCGCTCCCCGGTCTGGACCCGGATTTTCGCGGATGTAATGAACTGCCCCGTGGAAACCGTGACCGCTGACGAGACCGGCGCTCTGGGCTGCTCTGTGGCTGTTGCCGCCGCATTGGGCGACTACGCCACACCCACCAGGGCAGCTGCTGCCATGTGCCGCCTGTCCGCCCCCATATACCCCGATCCCGAAGCCGCCAAGGCTTATGACAAAAAGTACAACCTGTATCAGAAGGCCATCCAGTGTCTGGACGACCTGTGGCCCGATATGCAGGCCTACATAGAAGATGGAGACTGATTATGGTGGGAGCACTGAAAGAGCGCGTCTTCCGCGCAAATCTGTAGTTGGTCGCTCACGGTCTGGCGGGATACGCCCGGGAGCGTTTGCGCCAGTCATAGTACCCGCTGCGTGAGATTTCCAATACCCGGAATGCCTGCTCCACAGAGGCTCCCTGATAACTAAGAGTTTGGGTACGGCTCTACTTTTTCTCTATGGTTTGAACAGGATACCGACGGATTTTTTTAAGATACCGATCACATCTTCTTTTGCTGAAAGCTGCTTTTTCAACGCCCACTTTTACGTCTCAAACTCGCATATGCGGCGTGCCTCACGATCCTGTCGGTCGCTGCCGATAGTCCTCTTTGGTCATGCCTGCCTGTTCGGGGAAGCAGGTTTTTCAAAACCGTTTGAAGTTGCCGTGGGTGTCTCCGGTTACGTAAACCATATCAGCTTCTCTCCTTGCCTAGTTCTTGTTCGAACTCATGCCGTCATACAGTCGGACATGGCTTCTGTCCTCAGACAGCACCGTCACCGTATCCACCAGCTGACGGATTATGCTCTCGTCCCACTCGGTGATTTCCGCCGCTCCGGTATTCAAGACATCCATCATATGCGCAATCCATCCATTATTTGGGGTCACATTAGGTTGATAAGTGTATGGGAATATAATGTTATAGATTCACTGAACGTGTTGTAGAAACTTGCGGATCTTATAACCAGGATCGCTCCCTTTTGGCGGCTTTTTTATTATTTTCACAATATTATGTAGCTTTTAACATCTCTGTAATCATCGAGAGAACTACCGATAAACTATCGCGTAAGTCTGTCAGTTTCGCTGTGGACACGGACAGTATCCTATCACCGAACGGATTGGTTGGCGCATCTGGCTTGTCCGCACTTTTCCAGCCGTTGAGCAGATTTGTCCGAATGATCTCCGGGTAATCCCGGTAACAGGCGTTGATATCCATCGATACGGAAATGCCGTCCACACGCCCTACAAAGCCCGGCATAGCATCCGGCGTCCTCCAGAACCTTCAGAAACACCTTGGCTGTATCGGTACGAAGCTGCTTTTCCTTCCCACTCCCCAGGCGTTACCGCAGGGAGAGCCGTATTCCTGGTCCATGTGCACCGGATAGGTCGGGCGCAGGCGTCCGCCGTCCGCCTTCACCCTCTCAAAATCATTTTCTCCCTGATACGAAGAAATATCAATTCTTATGTATCTATATTGTTATTATTTTCTAAACCAAAAAATTAATTTACCTAAAAATTTGTGCAATATTTAGGATAATTTCTAACCTGTATGTTCTCCCCAAACTAACGCTTTAATAAATGCCAATATCAATTTCTGCTTTTCGGGGTGGCCGAATCCAACAGCCGGATGATTTCCTCCACAAATTGCATGTGTATCTCCTCAGATCTATTGATGATGTCCAGATAAAAATACCTCCGTTTGCGTTTTCTTTGCTTTTCGGTATAATGGAGGTAGCAAGGTAGAGGCTTTTGCTAGGGGCTGGCCTTGCGGTTTTGCGGTTGACTGTTGCGCCAGTCAGCCGCTTTTTATATGATTCCCAGTAAACTTTTCGCTCTGGCGGGGTCAGTCGCTGAAAGTCTCTAAACTTCATTCGCAACCCCTCCTTTCTTTGGTTGCTCTCTCCCTTGCTACTGGTTGAGAGCCGGGGGCTTTGTGGAACCGTATTCCGCGCCGTTCCCGGCTTTACGCTGCCTTCTTGGTTAGGCTTTCGCTTCTTTCCGTCTGCCTTCCCGCAACCTGCGATTATATTGCAGCACGGATATTAGTATTTTTTCAATTAATTTTACACTTGTTTTACGTCCCGGAAGATGAACCCAAGCCTTGATGTCTATCTCTGGATATGCTATAGTAGAAAAGAGGGGTTGATCGTGTGGAAAATGAGCTGTTGCATCAAATCTTAGCAGAATTAAAAGAGCTTAAGGCCGGGCAAAAAGCCCTTGAAGCCGGGCAAAAAGCCCTTGAAGCCGGGCAAAAAGCCCTTGAAGCCGGGCAAAAAGCCCTTGAAGCCGGGCAAAAAAACCTTGAGGCCGCGCAAAAAACCACTAATGAACGTCTTGATAAAGTGGAACAGGATAATCAACATTTATATCAGATGATAGAGCAACAAGAAAAACGAATCATCAATCAAGTAAACGCCATAATCGAAACGGCTGTTGTCCCCAAAATTCAACTGATCGCCGAGCAGCACAGCGAAATTATTGAAAAGCTGTCTGTCTCCAAGGAGGTCGACAGCCTGAAAGGCCGCGTGAGTACCTTGGAAGGTACTGTAAAAACTCATACTGCACAGATCACAGAGCTTAAAAAAGCGCAATAATAAACAAGATATCAGATTTACAGGGTGGCATATGCCACCCTGTTTTGGATGTTTAATACATATTTAAACAAGCTTGTCAAGGGTCTTAGCACTCTTGCGACAAAATACGACTGACTTATACAATTATTTCCATAAATCGTATAAAACGAAGCGGGAGGAAATAATTGTGAAGTACGATGAATGCAGAGTTATATTGGCATGTAACCTTTTTGAATACCGCGCAATCAATGGACTCAGCCAGGAAGATCTGGCGCTTCAAATCGGTATTGAAGTCAAAACCTATGCAAGAATCGAACGCGCAGAGGGGCATACAAATTTGAAAATCCTTGATCGTATCAGCCGTGGAACTGGCATGACGCCCGCTCAATTATTGACGCCCTTCTGTCAAAGCATTCCCGTGGCATCCAATCAATAAGCCGCCGGCCAAAGGCCAGCGGCTTGACAGATATCTCCGGTACGGATATAATAAAAACAAAGAGGCGTTGCCGACAGACGGTTAGCCCCTTGGTTGACGGAAATAACCGCTTACCTTGTCAGGGGAGGGCGGTTATTTTTTTATGTATTTCACGGCTTCTGTGATCGCCACGACCAATAAAATCGCGAGCAACAACTCAACCATACATAACACCCCCTTTCGCAAGGGAGTGACTAACCGCCTGCCGTTTGCGACAGCGCCAGCATTATTTTACCATGCGCCGCCCTTTTTTACAAGCCGTAATCCGCATTGATCGCCTTTATTCGTCACGATTCGGCGTCTTATACTCAAGCGCCCGCCTGCTGTCCCCAACGCCGGCCGTCGTCGGGTCTGTCACAGCGTTAAACACGCTGGCTGCCGCAGCAAGTAGCACAACGGGATTCTGCACCGCGCGCAGAAACACATCCCGCAGCGCGCCCCAGGAGGTCATATCCTCCCAGGCCAGGCCGAAGTATGCGAGCATCGGCAGTACCAGCGCCGCCGCTATCTGCACCCACCACAGCGGGTTTTTAATGCGTACCTTCCAATTGATTTTCATTTGTGCTCCTCCAGTCTTACAGCCCCATCCGTCCCAGTACAAAGGCGATCACCGCCGCGAGCACGGCCCATATCGCTTTGTCGACAATGCTCTCCCACCGTTTCGCCGGTTTTTCTTTGAGGGCCGCGATAGTCGCCAGCGCCTCATTAAGCCGGACGGACAGTTCCGTCAATTTGTCCATGATCGCCTGATAGCGCGCCTCCTGTGCAGAGCCGGACTGTTCCAGCGCCGCAATCCGCCTATACATATCGGCGTGTGTTTCCCGCGCCTGAGTGCGGTATTCCGACATTTGCTTTTCCAGGGCGATTGCCTTATGCAGGCCAAGGCAATCCCGCTGCGGGTCTACGATGCATTTCTCATCCGCCATTACTTACACCCCCTGGGCAAAATTGAAGGCCGGGCTGTTCCGCCAGCCCGGCCCCATCATATGTTACTGTACATCCACATCGAGAGCGGAGAGGATTTCCCGCACCTGCTCCTTGAGCAGCGCCGGGACGTCCTCCAGCGTCTTTTTGCCTTTCACGATCAGCGTCGCGTAAACAACTGCCATTATGCGCACCTCCCTCCGGCAGAATATTTTTGCGAGGAAAAGAAAAAAGCTACTCATGTTCGAGCAGCTCCTTGACCTCGGCCTGTAAAGCCTTGAGTACGTCCCCGATTGCCTTTAAGCCCTTGCGAATCAGCTCCGCGTATAGTTTTAGCCATTTGCTTGTTCACCTCTCGATTCAGCATTCTCCGTTATAGATTTTACAAACTGATATCTATACCATCCAACGGGTACTTGTTCACGCCGATATCATCATTACAGCTAAAATATATGTTTATAATGATATCAATGTTTTGCGCAAGAGCATGGGCTTATAGCCGTTTATCAATCTAATATTCTACGACACTTTTACGACATAAGGATACATTTAATCACTACTTATTGCGATATCCAAAGAATGAGCATAAAAGCATGTAAACCCCCGCAGGCAGCTAAACAAGCTGTTTGCGGGGGTTTGCTCTGGCTGGGCCAGTAGGATTCGAACCTACGAATGCAGCAGTCAAAGTGCTGTGTCTTACCGCTTGACGATGGCCCAATAGATGCGGCGCACAGGCCGCTTTGAAAAAGTCCCCGCCCGCTGCGCGGCCGGGGACGATCTGTCTGGTGGGGTGGGTAATGAGATTCGAACTCACGGCCTCCAGAGCCACAATCTGGCGCTCTAACCAACTGAGCTATACCCACCATTTCGGCGTTTATAAGGAACCTATCCGCGCCGGCCGGGAAAACTGGCGCGCCAGGAGGGACTCGAACCCCCGACCTACTGCTTAGAAGGCAGTTGCTCTATCCGGTTGAGCTACTGGCGCAAAGCGGCCGCGCGCCGGAAGCGAGGGCTTGGAGCGGGTGATGGGAATCGAACCCACGTGTTCAGCTTGGAAGGCTGACATTCTACCATTGAACTACACCCGCAGGCTTTAAACGACGCATTTTATTCTAGCAAATTTCACCTGCATTGTCAATACTGTCAGGCCGTTTTCATGACAATATTTTACGCAATGCGCTTAAGGGACTGTTTGAAAAATCGAAAATACCGTCTTTTTCTGCAACCAGCGGCGAATGCCGCGTTAAAAAGCCTCGCAATCCGAAAGGATTCCTGCGTTTTTTGCCTTCTATTCTCCTGCTGTCTATGAAAAATTCGGCAATACCTCTATTTTCAAACAAGCCCTGGTCAGCTTTGTGTGAAAACGTTAACGACCTGTGAATTCTGCCGCACCAGGGGCCGATTTCCTTGCAATCCACGACACGTTACGATATAATATGAGGGCAAACGCAATTTGCCCGCGCGGCCGGCAGAGGACGCCGCGCCCCTGGGAGGTTATGAATATGATGAAAATCGCCCCATCGATCCTTGCCTGCGACTTTGCCGCGCTCGGCGCCGAGGTCGCCGCCATGCACAATGCGGGAGCAGACCTCATCCATGTCGATGTAATGGACGGTCATTTTGTTCCAAATATTTCACTTGGGCTCCCGGTTGTCGCTTCGCTGCGCAAAGCGACGGACGCTGTGCTTGACGTGCACCTGATGATCAGTGATCCGCTGACCTATGCGCCGCAGTTCTGCGACAAGGGAGCCGATATTGTCGTATTCCACGCGGAAAGTGACAGCGAACCGCAGGCGGTCATTGACGCCATTCGCGCAAAGGGCAAAAAATGCGGGATTTCGATTAAGCCCAAAACACCGGCTGACGTGGTTTTTCCTTATCTTGATCAGCTTGATATGGTTCTCGTTATGACAGTTGAACCCGGTTTTGGCGGTCAGAAGTTTATGGAGGACATGTGCCCGAAAATCGAAGCTGTCCGCCGTGAATGCGATCGGCGCGGCCTTTCAACCGATATCGAGGTTGACGGCGGAATCGATCTGAAGACCATCGGCAAAACAGTGCGCGCGGGCGCAAATGTTTTTGTCGCCGGCAGCGCGCTGTTCGGCAAGCCCGATTACGCCGCGGCCGTGCGCGATTTGCGCGCCGCAGCGCAGCGCAGCTGATCTCTTATCCGAAATACGCGCAGAGCAGCCCGACCGCGTTGTCGTCGACAACGGTCCGGGCGTGTTCGCCCAGCCACGCCTTGGCAAGCGCGCCCTCGCCGCAGCGCCGTGCGAATTCGTCCAGCAGCATCAGTGTGTCGTCCTGCCGTTCCCGCGCCGGATAAACGGCCAGCATCCAGTTTTTCCCTGTATGGTAAAGCGCGCTTTTTCGGATACGCTGGGCGCAGCGGCCAAACAGCTTGACAGCGCATGCTATGAGTGTATCCACATCGTCAAACGCATAGATCACCGGAAGCTGTGCGCTGCGTTTGACACGCCAGCGCTGCGCTGCGCCGGCGCTGCCTGAAAATTCGATCCGGCATCCGCCGCTTTCGTCGGGATATGCCTCCACCAGCACACGGCCGGCTGGTTTAAACCCGGTGTCCGCGCAGGCTTTTTCCAAAAGGGAAAAGAGCAGCGCACGTGTACGCGCGCTGCTGTAATCGAGCATATCGTAGCTCAGTCCCATTGTGTCAAGTTCATCTCGAGACAGATTAATCCGCACCCGATGCGGGCCGAGCTGTCTGAATTTCATCCCCAACACCCCCACCCCTACTATATGTGCACAGCCATTTTTTGATTATCGGAGGTCCCACATGGCAGGATTTTTATATAAAGGAATATTGCTCCAGCAGCACAAGGAACCGGCGCTTTCGCGCGATCTGCGCGAATTTCTCAACGCCGACACCATTGGCGTGCTGATGGACCGCCCCGCCGTCGAGGACCCGGACGCGCTGACGCCGGATGATATCATCGCAATCGCGCGCGACGCGCACATTGTCGACGAACGTGATGGCCGGCCGCTTTTTGAAAAGCTGGAGGAATTCCGCGCCTCTTTGACGCGCCTGCTCGTTGCCGATGCGATCGATGACGAACCGTATATTTCCAGCCAATTAAACCCTATGTTGAAAAATTCCGCGCAAAGCGCCAGCGGCCTGCGTCTCGCTCAGAAGGCGGCTGGCGCGGCCGAGGCGCAGTTTGCCGTTTATAAAAATCTGACCGACCTCGACATCCGTATCCCCAAAAAGCTCGGTGGTTTCCCCGTCCAGCGCATCCGCGGCCGTTATCCGGCAGAGTATCAGGCGTCGATGTATTTTGCCGCAGAAGATGATGTTGCGATGGTCGGCGTCGGCGCGCTGATTCATCTGGCACGGGCAGTCGCGTTCAATAAGCCTCAGACCACCACGTTTATCACCGTCGCCGGCGACTGTATCGGCAATCCCACCAATCTCGAGGTTTCGCTCGGTATGACGGTGGGCCAGGTGCTTGAGCGGTGCGGACTCATTGAGGATCCCGCGCGCGTCGTTGTCGGCGGCTCCATGACTGGATTTTCCGTCATGGATACCGACAACACGCTTGTCACACCGTCCACACGCGCCATTTTGGCGTTTCATGAGGATTTCAAGAACCTTAACATCGGCTGTATCGGCTGTTCCCGCTGCGCGCACGCATGTCCCGAAGGGCTGAACCCCTTCTACCTGTACCGCAGCATTCAGAATCGCCGGTACGGCCTGTTTCGCGTGCTCGACGCGCAGATGTGCATCGGATGCGGGACGTGTAGCTATGTCTGTCCGTCCAAGCTTGATCTTTCCGAAACCATCCAGCGGGCTGCGCACGAATACCGGCCGATGATTGGTTCGATGCGCACGGCGTCCGCGCTCCAGGCGAAGGAAAAAACAGCCGAATATGAAAGCTATATGGCTGATTACCGGCTGCACCGCGCCCAGATTACGCACCGCCGCGCGCTCAAGGCGGCGGACCGCGAACTGAGGCGCAGCCAGGCGCAGGCGAAAGCGGCGCATACGGCGGCTGTCACAGCGGCAGACGGCGCGCTGTCCGAAGCCCAGCGCCGCCAGCAGGATACAAACCGCGAGATTGACGCCGCGCTTTCGGCAGCGCAGAACGCCCGTCAATCGCAGGAGCAGGCTGCCGACCGGGCGCTGGCCGACGCGAACCGCGCGAAGCTCGACGCTGAAAAGCAGGCCGACCGCGTCCTCGACGCGGCGGACGCGGCGCGCCGCGCCGCAGAAAAGGAAGCAGACCAGCAATTGGCAGCGGCGCTGCGCGTCAAGCAGGACGCTGAAAAAGCGGCCGACCGTGCGCTTGACGCAGCTCAAAACGCACGGCAAGCCTCCGAAAAAACGGCCGATCAGACATTGGCGGCGGCGCTGCGCGCCAGGCAGGATGCTGAAAAGGAGGCCGACCGCTCTGTCGAACACGCGCGCAAGGCCAAGGACGCCGCTCTGCGCGAGGCTGATAAGACGTTTGAATCCGCGCTGAAGGCACACGAAACCGCCGAGCGCGACGCGCAAAAGGCGCTCGACCGCGTCATGAAGCAAAGCGGCGCGACCGAAGAAGCGCGCGCATCCGCACAAAACGCGCTCAAGAGCGTCAAGGCAGCCGGTCCCGGCCGCCGGGAGAGCGCGCAGAAAACGCGCGACGCCGCCAGACAAGCGGCAGCCAGCGCACTCAAGCAGGCGGAGGATGCCGCCGGACAGGCAAAGGAGCGCGCAGCCCGGCTTTACGAGGAAGCGCAGAAACAGAACCGCAGCGCAAAGGTACAGGCGCAGGCCGGCCTTGAGGGCGCGCAGGAACAGAACCGCGCCGCCAAGATCAAAGCGGATGCGGCATACGAGGCGGCACAAGCTAAAAACCGGCAGGAAAAGCTGGACGCGCAGAGTATCTTTGAAGCAGCGCGGGAGCAAAACCGTACAGCTAAGGTACAGGCGCTCGCTGCACTGGAAGCGGCGCAGGAGCACGACAAGCAGGTTCGCGCGCAGCTGACTGCCGCTTACCAGGAAGCTGAAAGAGCCGCCGCCCTGGAGCGCGCTGAAGCGCAGGCCGTATATGAGGCGGCGCAGGCCGCCCATGCTGAGGCGCTTACGCAGGCGCAGGCGGACTATGACGCGCGGCAAAAGGCGATTGCCGACAACGATCGCGATATCCGTGAAAAGATTGAGCGGGCGCTTGAGGACGCGCGCTCCGAGGCGCGCGCTTACCGCAGCGAGATGGAGGCCGCGCGCGCGGCCGTCACCGGGCGCGCTGTTTCGGCCCCGGCAATGCGGCAAGACCCGCCGCAGGCGTCCCCGGACAGCGGCGCGTCCGAAAAGGACGCTTTCGCGGATAGCCCGGACGAGCCTGCCGGGGCGGCTCCTGCACAGGCGGCCCAGACGCAGGCCCCGATCGAGCCCCCCGTTCCCGAGCGGATGGAACCTGAACGAACGGATAGCGGGCCGCGCCTCGATCTCGACATCGACAGTCTGTTCCGCGAGGCTATGCCCCCGCCGCCGCTGACAGTCGATACGGCGGCCGGCAGTCCGGACGATACCGCGGCGCCTGCCTTGACCTATGAACAGGCGTCCGGCGATCCGGCGCTAGCCGCCGTGGCGGAGCAGGCCGGCGCGTCTGAGAAAGAAGCTTTTGCGCACGCGGACAGCGTGGATGAGCCTGCGCTTGCCGCCAGCGGACGGCATGGATGGCGAAAAAATGACGAACCGTCTGCCAAAAAGGGGGAGGACGACCGTTGAAACTGAATCGAAGGGCCGCGCCCCACATCCGCCATCAGGAGAGCAGCCGCACCCTGATGAGCGATGTCATCTTACTGCTGCTTGTGCTGTGCGCACTTGGATTTCTATATTATGGACCGCGCGCGCTGATGGTCTGCGCGGCCGCTGTCATCCCGGCTGTCATCGCGGATGCAGCGTGCACGCTGCTGCGCGGCCGGGCGCCGAACCCGCGCGATCTGTCCCCCATTGTCACGGGACTGATCATCGCAATGATGATGCCTGCGTCCGTGCCGTATTATGTGCCGGCCGCTGCGTCGGTCTTTGCGATTGCAATCGTTAAGCATCCCTTCGGCGGGACAGGACACAATCTGTTCAACCCCGCGGCCGCCGGCTTTTCTTTCGCGGCGATCTGCTGGCCTGGGCTGGTGTTCATGTATCCCATGCCCTTTGACCGTCTGCCGCTTTTCGGCGATGTCACGACTACGCTCTATCAGAATCCGGCGTTTGTAATCAAACTTGGCGGCATCCCTTCAAACGACATCACTTCCATGCTGCTGGGCAACTATCCCGGACCGATGGGCGCGACCAATATTCTGGTCGTGGCCGCGTGCCTTGGATATCTTCTGTTCCGGCGCACTGTGCGCTGGCAGCTCCCGGTCCCGTTTTTGGCCACCTGCGCGCTGATCGCGTTTTTATTCCCGCGCGTCGCGGGCGATGGGATACAGTCCGTCATCTATGAATTGATGTCCGGCGCTATGCTGTTCGGCGCCGTGTTCTGCATCACAGACCCGGTCACAAGTCCCAAGCGGGATACTTCGCTGGCCGTTTACGGCGTTTTTGCCGGAGCGATAACTATGCTGTTCCGCTATGTCGGCGGTTATGAGGAGAGCATGTCGTTTGCTATTTTGTTGTCAAATGCGTTTGTCTCCCTGATTGACCGCTATAATGAATCCCTGCACCGGATGGTAAGGAGGAAGCATCTTGAAGCTAGAAAGAGTAAGGGCGGTGCGAAAACGCAGCCGTTGGTTTGACGGCCTGCTGACGCACAACCCCGTGCTTGTCGGCGGGATGGCGATACCATTTGCGGTTGTGATCACCACCAGCCTTAAAAACAGCGTCTCCATTTCGATTCTGCTGGCCTGTTCGCTCGTTCCGACGGTTCTGCTCGCATCGCTGGCCGGCGCGCGCCTGCCGCGGTGGGGCGCGCCGATTCTTTATACGCTGTTTTCCCTCGCGCTTATTGTTGCCTGCGTGCCTCTGATCCTGCCGATCTCGCCGGAGGTCGCCGATTCGCTTGGCATTTTTGTACCGCTTTTGTCGGTCAATACGCTGCTGCTGACGCTCTGTGGCCGCTACGCCGACAGCCGCCGAAAGCCCGTGTTCGCGCTTGTGGACGCCGTTTCCTACAGCGCCGGCTTTGCGCTGATTATGTGCCTTCTTGCGCTGCTGCGCGAATGGCTTGGTACAGGCAATATCTGGGGCGTGCCGGTGCGCGCTCCGTTTACCCTGAGCGGCATCCAAATCACTTTTACCGGCTTTATCCTTCTGGCTCTGCTCAGTGCGGCGGCGCGTTTTCTCCGGCGCGCGGCGCTGCTTTTGATCTATCGCCGCGATAATCCGCGCACCGCGCCGCCATCCGCATAATCCGCCGCGCTGCGCCGCCCGCCTTTTCGCTGCGGCCTGTCAGTCTCCTTTTGAAAACAAGCCCTGCTCCATGGGAGGAACATGATGACTTATATCTCCGAATTTTTAATCGCCGCCTTTACCGCGGCCATATTGCAAAACGCCGTCTTTGCCCGCGGCCTCGGCGCGAGCGGCGAAACGCTCGCGCTGAACAAGCCGCGCGGGATTCTGCGGTTCGGCGCGTTTCTGATATACATTGTAACGCTGTCCGCGGCGCTGGCGTGGCCGCTTAACTATCTGCTGCGCCTTTACCGCCTGTCCTCACGGCTTGGAATCCGCTACCTTTCAAGCATTACAACGCTGCTGTGCATCTGCCTTGTATTCGCCCTGACCTATGTGGTTACACGTGCCTGGCTGCCGCGTCTGCACTATGCGCTGCGGCCGCTCGCGCTCCCGGCGGCGCTTAATACCGCTGTGCTCGGCGCAATCCTGCTGGCTTTTTCAAGCGGATATGGTTATCTGAAAACCTGCGGCTTTGCCTTTGGTTCGGGCGCGGGGTACACGCTTGCCCTGCTGCTGATCAGCGAGGGACGCAAACGCATCGCGCTTTCAGATGTTCCGCGGGCTTTCCGCGGGCTGCCTGTTGCGCTTATATATATTGGTATCCTTTCGCTTGCAATCTACGGCTTAATCGGCCATCAGCTTCCAACATAAAAATCTGTTCCCAGCCTGTAATGAGAGCCTGTCTCAGAACTTGTATCCATGGCCGGAGGATGGCGGACAGGCGAAGGGTTTTGTACCCGGTCAAGGCAAATTTTCGCAGGCGGGCTGCCGCCCGGCAGGAAAATTCAACACGAAACGGGGCAAAAGACCCGCCTGGACGGCACCTGGCGGTTGTGAATACGGATTCTTAAAGGCGCCAAAGGGGGCTTCCCTGCATGTACCCGCCGTGTGCAGCGGCGTGAAAGATGGTGGTGAAACGATGGCAAAAAATTACAAAATAAAGCGTTACAACCATATTTACCGGGGAAAGCGGCCGTTGCGCGCGCGGCTGCTGCGCTGGGCAGCAACGATCGCCGTTGTGGCGGCGTTCGCTTTCATCGGCTGGAACGCTTATGGACCGATCCGCGACTATTTTGCCGGCACGCTTCTGGCTACGGATGATGGATCGCCGCCGGGCGCACCGGAGGAAAGCGCGCCCGTAAGCAGCAGCCAGGCGCCTGCGGAGCCGGAGCAGCCCGCCGCGCCCGCGCTTCCGGCGGAGCTGCACGCCGTTTATCTGCCGGTTTCCATCCTGCTCGATGAGACGCGGCTGGATAGTATGCTCGACGAGCTTTCGTGCACGGATACAAACGCTGTTTTGTTCGATCTGAAGGACACAAATGGAACCGTGCTTTACCGCTCGCAGCTTGAATTGGTCGCCCAGGCCGAGGCACAGGCCCAGAATCCCTACGATCTCGGGCGGCTCTGTGAAAAGCTGGCGGAAAAAAACCTCGTACCGATCGGCCGGCTAAACGCCTTTCGCGATCCAACCGCGGCCAACCGCATCCCCGAGGCGTGTGTAAAATATATGAATACCGACACCACCTGGCTTGATAATGCACCCGAATCGGGCGGCAAGCCATGGCTCAACCCTTACTCCGAGCTTGCGCAGGCCTATATTACAGACATCGCTGCCGAGAGCGTATCAATGGGCGTTCGCCGTGTGATGCTGGATAATGTGAGCTTCCCCACCGGCTACGGACTCGAGCTTGCAACATATGGCCCGAACGCATCCGGCAAGACGCGTTCCGACGCGCTGGCTGAATTTATCGACGCGGCCGACGCGCGCGTTGAGGCGCTCGGGGGTGAAGTCAGCGTATACATTACAGGGCTGGCTGCGCTTGGCGCAAACAATACCTATTATGGTTCCAACCCGCTTGCGCTTGCGAACGAAAATGTCACGATCGGTGTGATGCCCGCCCAGTTCGGCGACGCCTTCACGCTGGAAAGCTTTACGCTTGATGCGCCCGTGCTTGATCCGGGCGGCACAGTCGATTCCCTGCTCAAATTCATTGCGCCTGATCTGTCGGGCAAACAGGTCACCGCCATGGTCCAGGCGTATCCAGCTGACTATACGCTGACGAATAATAAAATGTACACTGCGGAAGATATAAAAGCGCAGATTGGCGCGGCTGCCAGCAACAATGTCGGCAGTTACATCATTTATCATCCGGACGGCGCCTATCCGGCGCTGTGACAAAACTGCTTACAGGAGGTGCGGGCCATGTCCTTTAAAGTCCGCCTGTTTTTGGGCGCGCCTGATTTTGAAACCCTGCATGTTGCCAAGCTGCGCGAATACCCGCTTGAACCGCGCGACTATAAGCCCTATGCGCAGGCGCGCATCTGTTTTGCTGCAGACGGACTGCATGTCCAACTCCTTTCGTTCGAGTCGAAGCCGCTGCCGCAAAGCGAAGTGCGCGTTGTTCTCGCGCTCACCCCCGGCGCGCCGCCGCTGATTATTTCGCTGCGCGCCGACGGCGTTTTTGGGGCGCGGCGCGGCGAAGCCGATCTGTCGGACAGCAGCCGGGCCTTTGTGCATCCCTTCCAGGGCGAGGATTTGCAGGGGGTCTATTGGGGCGGAAATATCCGTGTGGAACCGGCCGTATATGCCGGGGATTTTGTCCCGCATAAGGACGCCGCTTTTTTCGGGAATTTTTACAAGCTCTGCGAGCACCCAACTCGTCCGCATTATGGCAGTTTTTATCCCGCCGACTTTTCGCAGCCGCTCGATTGCACCGCGAATCTCGGCCCCTTTGTCGTAATTGACTATTGACGGCCGGGAGAGGCAGGCAAATATAAGATGAACAGGAGATGCTCCGCACGGCGCATCTCTTTTTTTAGAAAATTTGGGAGCCGGCGGTGCAAACTACAAAACAGGGAGGCCAGAACACGCATGAATGTATTTGATATCATCGGGCCGGTCATGATTGGTCCATCAAGCTCCCACACAGCGGGCGCAGCACGGATCGGCAGGATGGCCGGCGCGCTGCTGGGTGCACCGGCTGTGAAGGCAGAAATACGCCTGCATGGTTCGTTTGCCAGAACATACCGCGGACATGGCACCGATAAGGCGCTGATTGCGGGCATCCTTGGAATGAAGCCGGACGATGCCCGCCTGCGTGACAGCCCCGTGCTTGCAATGCAATCCGGGCTTGCGGTCACAATTATTCCCGACCATATCGAGGGCGCGCATCCCAACACCGCTCTGGTCACACTGACAGCGGCGGATGGACGCTGTGTCAGCGTCCAGGGCGCGTCAATCGGCGGCGGGAGCATCCTGATCACAAAGGTCAATGGAATGGCGGTGGAGATCACCGGACAGTATGCCACGCTGATTGTATTGCACCGCGACGCGCCTGGCACCATCGCGGCTGTGACGGAATGCTTGGGCAGTTATGGCGTCAATATCTGCAATTTCAGGCTGGCGCGCGAGCAGAAGGGCGGTACGGCCGTGATGACCATTGAAACGGATGGGAGCATCGACCGCACGCTCAATGAAAAGATCCGCGCATTGCCCAACATCATTGGCTCCACACGCCTCGAGCCTGTATGAGCCGCTTTGGGAGGAATTTTGAATGGAACTGCGATACAACAGCCTCGCGGGCCTTGTCCGCGCGGCGACAGAAAGCGGCCGCCAGATTTCAGAGCTTGTGCTGGCTGATCAGGCGAAACAAATGGAACGGGATCCAAAGCTGCTTTTTCAGGACATGGACCGCCGGCTCACTGTGATGGATGAAGCGGCCGACGAAGGTGTGCAGCCCGATCTGCGTTCCACAAGCGGGCTGACCGGCGGCAGCGCCTATTTGCTGCGTATTGCCGCTGACAGCGGTAATACGCTCTGTGGCGGCGTTTTTACGCGCGCGCTGGCGCGCGCGCTCGCCGTTTCAGAGCTGAATGCCGCGATGGGACGCATTGTAGCCGCGCCGACAGCCGGCTCCTGCGGGATCCTGCCCGCCGCTGTCCTGACCATGCTGCACGACCGGGGCGTGGCGCGGCATAACTGTGTAATGAGTCTGTTCACAGCGTCCGCCGTCGGGATGGTCATCGCCAACAACGCGTGTCTGGCCGGGGCGCAGGGCGGCTGCCAGGCGGAGTGCGGCTCCGCCTCAGCAATGGCGGCCGCCGCGCTTGTGGAGTTGGCGGGAGGCTCTCCCCAAATGGCCTCGCACGCTGTCGCCATCGCGCTGAAAAATGTGCTTGGGCTTGTCTGCGACCCCGTCGCAGGACTGGTGGAAATCCCCTGCATCAAACGCAATGCGTCCGGCATCGCCAACGCCTTCACCGCCGCCGAGCTGGCGCTTGCCGGCGTCGCGAGCGCCATTCCTGCCGACGAGGTCATCATCGCCATGAAGCGCATCGGCGACGCGATGCCCGCCGCGCTGCGTGAAACAAGCGAAGGCGGGCTTGCGGCGACTCCCACCGGGCGCCGTCTGGCCGCTGAACTGTTTGGCCTTTGAGCGGTCAAAGCGATCTGTCCCGGGCCCTGCTGCGGCCCGGGGCTTTTTGTTTGCCGTATCAAAAGAATCCGCTCCTGGTTGCAGGAATTCATACATATTCATGAAATTGTGAAAAATCGCAAAACCGATCTTGCAAGAAGCATGTGATTGTGCTATTGTTTCTCTTGTTTCTAGCGGATGTATGACGCATCTTCCGAATCATCCTGCAAGGGAGTTGATCTGCACATGACAAAGGATCTGACCTGCGGCGCGCCCGCTCCGCTTCTGTTTAAATTTTCCATCCCTGTCATCCTTGGCAACTTGTTTCAGCTTTTTTATACGCTGGCCGATACGGTTATCGTTGGGCGCACGCTTGGACCCGAGGCGCTGGCCGCAGTGGGCGCGACAGGTACAATCATCTATTTTATCCTCTGCTTTGTACAGGGGCTGACCAGTGGCTTTGCAATCCTGCTGGCGCAGTATTTCGGCGCAGGCGATGAAAAGAATGTCCGGCGCTGTGTCGGCATTTCCACACTGCTGTCGCTGTTTTTTTCCATTGTGATCACAGCCGTTATCTGTATCCTGGCGCGGCCGGTGCTGGCGGTTATGGATACGCCGGGCGATATTTTCGAATTGGCTTATGATTACATGATCGTCATTTTCTACGGCGCCTTTACGACTATTTTTTACAATCTGATTTCCAACATCCTGCGCGCGCTCGGGGACAGCCGTACCCCCCTCTATTTTCTTGTCTTTTCTTCCTTATTAAATATCGTACTCGATATTGTATTCATCGTCCCGCTTGATATGGGGGTCGGCGGCGCTGCATGGGCGACCAATCTTTCGCAGCTTTTGGCGGCTGTGTTCTGCGCCGCCTATGCTGTACAGCGGTTCGACGCGATGCGGCTGAAGCGTTCCGACTGGAACCTTGACAGGTTCCTGGTGCTCCAGCACTTGAAGATCGGGTTCCCGATGGGATTCCAGATGTCGGTTATGTGCATCGGCCAGATGGCGATGCAGGCCGCCGTCAACGCCATCGGGACAAACGCGGTCGCAGGTTACACGGCCGCCACAAAGGTCGATCAGATGTCCGTGCTCGTCAACAACGCTTTTGGCGTGACGCTTTCGACTTATGTGGCGCAAAATTACGGCGCGGGCAAAATCGACCGCATCAAGCGCGGCTTCAACGCCTGCTTTCTCATGACGGAATGCGCCAACCTGCTGATGGGCGCGTTGATCCTTCTGATCGAGCCGGTCATCGTCCCGCTGTTTGTCGACAGCCCGGGACTCGAAATCCTTTCCTTCGCGCGCACCTATTTTCTGGTGGTCATCCCATTCTATCCGGTGCTCGGCGCGCTGCTGTGCTATCGAACGGCTGTGCAGAGCATGGGCAATCCGAAAGCGCCCTTCCTTGCTTGTGTGATCGAGCTTGTTCTGCGTGTTGTCTGCGCATTGCTTTTGTCGCGTTTCTGGGGGTACCCGGGCATCTGTTTTTCCACCCCGATGGCATGGATCGGCGCGACCGCGCTGTTGATTCCCGTCTACTATGCAATGCTGCGCCGCCTGCTGAATATACAGCCGCCCCAGTGTGAAAATTAATGACTAATATTCCTTTTTGTTCCAATTCGCCTTTAATTATTCCAATATTTGTAAAACTAATGACAAAGCGGTAACAAAACAAAAAGAAAAAGTTACAAACTGGTTACAAAAACACTTGACATTTCCTTTTCCCCACGCTATAATTGGTAACAGTTAAGGGATTGGTTGGAGGACCGCCCGCAACAAGCCAATTTTAGAAACTGATTTTTGCAAGGAGGATATTTGCAATGAACATGAAAAAGGTTCTTTGCGCGATGCTCGCTGGCGCTACTGTCCTGAGCATGAGCGCAGTCTCCGTGTTCGCTCAGTGGGCTTACGACGGCGACGGTGAAGTGACCAACGATGTGCCGAACCAGTTCTCTTGGGGTGGTTTGGGTGCTTCTAGCAGCTTCACTCTCGATCCGATTCGTCCTGGTTCCACGGTCTATATTCCGCTGTTTTCCACGATGAATGACGATATCTCCGCTGGCGGCATTTATGCTATTTCAGAGGATATCACGGATACCGATTACTTCAAGTTCGATCTTGATAAAGATACGAACGGTAAGCTTGTCAAGAGCATCACGGTTGTTGACGATAAGAAACTCGGCGATTTTGCTCGTACTTCTTATCTGAAGATTCAGGTTGCTGATACAACTTCGACCGATGAGAACAAGACGACTGGTACGATCTCTTTCAAGGCGAAGAATGATCTCACCTATTACAAGAACAAGAGCAACCAGCCGCGCAGCTTTAACGGTAAGGATTCCGGCGGCACCGCTTATAAGTGGAATAAGAATGACGAAATCAGTGTCAAGTACACCATGTGGGTTTCCAACGAGACCGTCGGTAACGATGACAACCCGGATACGGGCGACGGCATCGTGATGGATCCGGATGCGAACGACACGAACACGCTCATCTGGGGCGATGACCGTGCGGCACTCGAGTTCGAGTCCGATGACGACGCTTCCAAGTTCTATGCGAAGCTCTCCACGAAGTCCATGGGCGACATCTACACCGAGTACGGCGATCCTGCCGATGCGGATCTGTGGTTCTATGACTTTGTCGGTAGCTCCACAATCCCGTCCACTTCCCGTGCTTGGCTGACCCTGGGTATTCCGTGGGATGACAACGACGATTACACCCCGGATCCGGAAGCTTGCTACATCTACGAGCTTGACGCTGACGGCTATCTCGTCGATGTGACCAACAAGTTCACCTACAGCGAAGATGCCCGCGAGATCCCTGGCTGGTCCATCCAGACCCGTACGCTCGGCACCTACATTGTCTCTGACACCGAGCTTGATGTCGACAACTCTCATGTCGATCCCGGCGAGACTGGTAACGGCGGCGACGCCCCGACCACCTCTACTCCGGACAAAAACATCCCGAACACCGGTTCCAGCGACATGGTGAACGTGGCCGTTATGGCTGGCGTCCTCTCTCTGGCCGTTGCCGGCGCTGTTGCTTTCCGCAAAGCGAAATAATCCATTCTGATTTGGATTCTTTCTGAATAAAATCCCCGTCGGTTGCCTCCACAACCGACGGGGATTTTTATGGATTACGGACATTTATAGAGCCTCACAAGCCAGCCGGTTCTGAGGCTCTGAAGACGCTGCCTGTACTGTAAATAAATAGGAAAGATACATCTGCCCCCAGGGGCTGTTAAAAAATCAAAATCGCTGTCTTTTTCTGCAAACAGCGGCGAATGCCGCATTAAAAAGCTTCGGAATCCGGAAGGATTCCTGCTTTTTTGCCTTGTATTTTCCTGCAGTCTGCGAAAAACTTGGCAATTCCTCTATTTTCAAACAGGCCCTAACCAAATTTGTCCTTTTGTCTTTTGATGCAAAAAACGCCCCTATAAAACAGCCCCACGGCAGTCTCAGACTTGCCGCGGGGCTGTTCAAATTATATTCAGCGCGCCAGTGCAGGACCGAGCACATCCTCCAAAAGCTTATAAACACGCGCGTTCGTCCCTTCATAAGACGCAATCAAGTTACCATCACAGTAAAATGTACGAAGTTCCGATCCATGCATATCCGATATAAATTGGCTGGCCTGTTCCGCCGCTTCAGCCGCATCTGTGTATTCATACAGGGTCAGCTCTCCATCTTCGCCCAAATCAGCCTCATACCGGGCGCCGCCGCCGCGCCAGTGGAACACGGCCTGTCCAAGCTCGCCCGAAGCAAGCAGACGCGAGGCAAGCTGTTCGGCGGTTTCCCCCATGTCCGGGCTGTGATCGGACGAGCCGGAAAGCAGCGCTAATTCGATATAAGATGATGTTGCCGATGTGTCCGCATCCGATGCGTCCGAAGCACATCCCACAAGAAGCAGCAGCGCCGCAAAAGCCGCCGCAGAAATTATTTTACAATTCATCGGCCGATTCCCTCCCTTTTGACCGGCTGCTTATGGCTTGTTTAAAAGCAAAGGCATTTCTATTATTTTCAAACAATCCTCAGCCTGTCTGCTTAAACAGTGCGGTTTCTGTAAACAATTGTTGCATCCACACGGTAAAATTTTTCATGAAGCGCACTTTACATCTCCCATCGTATGGCCGCACTATGTTCTTCGTACAGAAAAACAGATATGCGGCATATCAATGCCATAGTAGTGCTTCACGATCATTCCGCGCGGATTCATACCCATGCGGCGCGCCACACGCTGAGAAGCAAAATTTGTGTCACGGATTATTGAAAAAACCTCGTCAAAGCCGAGCACATCAAACGCATAATTGCGGCACGCGCATGCAGCCTCTGCAGCATAGCCGCAATGCCAATGGACGCGCTCCAGCAGATATCCGATCTCCGGCACACAGGCGCCGCCGCAATCCTGCATCGTAACGCCGCACTGACCGATCATTCGGCCCGAAGCGCGCAAAAAAACGCCCCACAGCCCAAAACCATATTCCACATACCGCGCGCGCTGCCGGTCAAGCCATTCCTGTGCCTCCTGGTCGTCGAATGCATGCTCATAGGCGTACATCGTCTGTTCATCCTGTAAAACACGTTTCATCGCCGGCAAGTCCGCTTGCTCCAATATGCGCAAAAACAGGCGCTGCGTTGTAATAACCGCGCCTGCAACAGGTTCCATCATTTCAAAAACCCCTCGATGATCTTGGCCTCAGCTTCCTCCTCAGTCAGTCCAAGCGTCATCAGCTTAACAAGCTGTTCTCCGGCGATCTTGCCAATGGCGGCCTCATGGATGAGCGATGCGTCTATATTCGCAGCCGTCAGCTCTGGAATGGCGCTTACAACACCTTCATCCATAATGATCGCATCACATTCCGAATGACCTGTACAGCGTGTGTTTCCATTGATACGCGAACGGAACACCTGATGCGACTGCCCGCGCGCGACCGAACGCGACACGAGATCTACGCCTGCGTCCTCTCCGTCGAGATCGACTGTAAAATCAGATTCAGCCATCTGTACGCCATGCGTCATGAGCTTTTCCCGGATTACAAGCCGTGCGCGCGGCCCCAGCGACGCCGTTGTCACGCGCTTTGTTGAATCGACGCCCTTGATCTGTGTTGTATCCATTTTCATGTAACCGCCTTCCGCGATTTGTACCTGCGTCTGTGGATTGATGATCCGTTTGCCGGTTCCATCGCCTGTTCCAACATGCTTTTCCAGGTAAAGCACATGCGCGCCTTTACCAATGAAAAAACGGTGGATGCCGTTGTGCCGCGCTTCCTCCTCCCCATCGCTATGAACGCCGCATCCGGCCACAATCGTCACATCGGCTCCATCTCCGATATAAAAATCGTTGTAAACAAGGTCATTCACACCGGCATGTGTGATACAAGCCGGAATATAGACAGATTCCCCCATTGTTCCTGGCAGTACCCGGATATCGATACCTGGTTCGCTTGTTTTCGGCGTAATGCGGATATGATCGGTCGATTGACGGCCGGCACACTGCCCATCCTCCCGGATATTATAAGCGCCGGCTGGTTTGCCGGAAAGCTCCGACACAATTTCCATAAGCATCTGTGTAATCTTATTCATGGCATCCGGCCTCCTTTGTACAAAACGCACAGCGTCCGCCGCCGCAGACCAGACCGGACAGAATTTCATCGCGCGGGCCTTGGCGGACAACCTTGCCGTCGGCAAGCACGATGATTTCGTCCGCAATCTCAAGGATCCGCTCCTGATGGGAGATGACGACAATCGATCCCTTCGTCTGCGCGCGCAGCTTTTGAAATACATCGATCAGATTTTGAAAGCTCCACAGATCGATGCCTGCCTCTGGTTCGTCAAAAATGGATAGGCGTGCGCCGCGCATCATAACCATTGCAATTTCAATGCGCTTGATTTCGCCGCCGGATAAGCTCGCGTTCACCTCACGGTCTACATAGTCCCTCGCACAAAGCCCCACATCGCTGAGCGCCGCGCAGAGCTGCTGCTCACTCAGCCTTCCCCCCGCGGCAAGCTCCACAAGATCGCGTACCGTTAACCCCTTAAAGCGCACAGGCTGCTGAAAGGCAAATCCAATACCAAGCTGTGCGCGGTCGGTAATCGATTTCTGTGTGATATCCTGTCCATCAAGCAGCAGCGTGCCGGATATGGGCGCGGTAATCCCCGCGATCACGCGCGCCAATGTCGATTTACCGCCGCCGTTCGGTCCTGTGATCGCAACAAAACGACCGTCGCCAATTGTCAGATTGATGCCGCGCAGAATTTCATGATTGCCATCTACGTCAACGCTGATCTGCCGAAGCTCCAACATGATCAAGTACCAGCCTCTTTCCAATAAATTAAAATCAAAATACGTTCAGCCAAGCGCAACATCCAATACCATCATTACCACAAATCCAATCAGCACGCCGGCTGTGCCAACGTGCGAATGCTCGCCAAGCTGTGCCTCGGGGATCAATTCCTCGACAACAACATAGATCATCGCGCCCGCCGCAAACGCAAGCAGCCATGGCATCAGCGGTGCGATGGAGCCTGCCAGAAAAACGGTCAGGACACCGCCGATCGGCTCGACAACCCCTGAAAGCGCGCCATAGACAAAGCTGCGTGTGCGTGTAAGCCCTTCCTGACGCAACGGCAAAGAGATAGCCGCGCCTTCCGGAAAGTTTTGCAGACCGATTCCGATCGCCAATGCGAGCGCGCCCGCAAGCGTAGACGCTTCACCGTCCTGAGCTGCAAGCGCGAAGGAAAGGCCGACAGCCATTCCCTCGGGCAGATTGTGCAGCGTAACGGCAAACACAAGCATTGTGGTGCGCCGCAAACGGGCCGGAAGCCCCTCCGGCTGGTCACTGCCGGGATGCAAATGGGGCAGCAGCCGGTCGAGCGACTGCAAAAAAACCGCGCCGATCAAGAACCCCCCGGCAGCCGGAAGCCAGCCGGGCGTGCCGCGCTCCTCGGCCATCTCAATCGCCGGCATGAGCAGCGACCAGACAGACGCCGCAATCATTACACCCGCGGCAAAGCCAAGAAAAGCCTGTTGAAACGCAGCCTTGACTTCACCGCGAAAAAAGAATACCATTGCGGCGCCGAGAGCTGTCATCAGACAAGTAAAGCCTGTCCCGGCCAAAGCCGAAAGAGCGGGATGCATTACACTCATTCCATTCCCCTGTTCCGCCGCTTCGCGCCGGCATAAAATGTCCGCAGGTCGCAGTTGTCTTACCACGCGAAGCAAATGGTTGATAAGACATTTTTCACCCTTGAGTCCGCTGCCCACAGTGTCCGACTCACATACAAAGACGACCTGATTCCCGTAAGGCCGGTCCTTAAAACTGCCTATGACCTCGCAGCATTTTGTATAGCAGCAGCGGCCTGTCGCGTCCTCATTAAAGTTAGTGCTAGGTAACTTACCCTATTTTATCATCGCACGGCAGAAAAGAAAAACCCCTTAACAGGCGCCGCTGCTACGCTTCGGACTTCGCCTCGTGAATATGTTCGTTAATATGTTCTTTCAGCTTCTTAAATGTTTCCTCACTGATATCATGCTCGATCTTGCATGCATCCTGCGCCGCCGTATCGGGCGATACGCCAATGCGCACAAGCCAATCTGTCATCAACCGATGGCGCTCATAGATGCGCTCCGCAATCGCAAGACCGGATTCTGCCAGCTCGATAAAGCCGTCCGAATCGACAGTGATATAGCCGTCGCCGCGCAAAAGGCTCATTGCGCGGCTGACGCTTGGCTTGGAAAACCGCATATGCTGTGCAATATCAATGGAACGCACAGCGCCGCGTTCATTTTTTAAAATTAAAATAGCCTCAAGATAATTTTCAGCGGATTCATGAATGTTCATACAACTTCCTCTGCATTCTGGCGACGCCGCGCCTGTGGATATCGTTCCCCGAAAACCGGATTCTATTGATTGGCTCCGATGGCGGGCAAGCGCGGGCTGTGTTTATTTTCTGATGTTATGGCGCTGTGTGGATGGGATATCTCCAGTCGGAACACTCGACCAAAGCTGCGCTGCATCCCCCACAAGTAAAATTGGCCATCAGGGCGGCAGCGGGCTGCGCACGCGTATCGCCTTGGCCATGAAGGTAAAATAAGCGCCTTGCGCTTATTTTACCATGTCCGCGAAGCGGCATGGTAAAATTGGCCATCAGGGCGGCAGCGGGCCGCGCACGCGTATCGCCCTGGCCATGAAGGTAAAATAAGCGCCTTGCGCTTATTTTACCATAATCGCGGTGCTTTCTCAAGATGCAGGGCACAGACATATATCCCTTTCCACGGGTGTTATAATCAGGAATAATTTCCCATTTCCTTCAATTGGCTACTGGTTCTATCCAATATGGTAAATATACGCCGATTCCTGTATGCTCAAGCAAGAGGTGATGTCTATGAAGCTACACCGCATGCTGGGAAAGAACATTCGATTCTGGCGGGAAGCGCGAGGCTTCACACAGGAGGAACTGGCCTTTCGAGCACAAACCAGCTCATCTTATATCAGTAAGATGGAGCTGGGAAAAGAGAATCCAACGATCACAGTCCTGGAACGAATCGCAAAAGCCTTGGCAATAGACCCGTGTATGTTGTTGTTGAACACATGCCGTTGCGCCGAAAACGCAAAGAAAAAGCAGATATGTGATCAGCAGCCAGTCTTGACGGATTATCAGGAGGCGTTTGATCGTGCGCCACCCGAAGTTCAATGTGCTGTATATACATTGTTGGAGGAGGTATGTAAAAAGGATTCGCATGAAACAGTCAAACCGGGCAGCCGTTCTTAAAAGAAAAACCACCGGGGTGTTTGCTTCGGTGGTTTTCTGTTGTCTAAAACAGCATACAGTCAAACATTGCGTATGTATCCCGCTGGGGGCATCTTTTACCGCAGCAGTATATATGAAATAAGCACATAATATAAATTGTAAAATTTACATTTCTAAATATATGATACTGATTTACAAGGAAATAAATTGTGATATAATAAATTTTATGTTCAGTAAAATAAGCCCAGTTGGATAGATCTAACAAATTTATAAATCACAGACAAAAGCGGGGTAAAAGGAAACAGACACGGCAGGGATAGCCGGATGGAAGGCAGCAAAGCCCGGGGTGCGGCTTTGGACGATAAAAGAAAGGATTGACAGAAACATATGAGCCAGACCATCTATGGGTATGCAAGGGTATCGACCAGAAGTCAATATGAGGACCGTCAAATGCTGTCCCTCAACAGCCGATTTGAAATTCTGCCTGAGAATATCTTTGTGGATAAGCAAAGCGGCAGCCATTTTGAGCGCCCGGCCTATATGCGTCTGGTGAAAAAATTGCGAAAGGGTGATTTGCTTGTCATATGCAGCCTGGACCGCCTGGGACGCAATTATCAGGAAATCCTGGAGCAATGGCATCACCTGACGCATAAGCTGATGATCGATATCGTAGTGCTGGACATGCCTCTGCTTGACACGCGCGGCCGGCGTGATCTGCTCGATACACTAATTTCGGATTTGGTATTGCAGCTGCTTTCCTTTGTGGCGCAAAACGAACGCGAAAACATTCATCAACGTCAATCCGAAGGGATCCGGGCCGCGCGGCTACGCGGCGTCAAATTTGGCAGGCCCTCAAAATTTCTGGCGGGCGACCGCACCCGGGCACAGATCATTCAGGAATGGCGCGCGCACCGGATTACCGCAGCGCAGGCCGGCGCCGCGCTCGGCGTCAGCAGGCGCACGCTTTATCGATGGCTTGACAAGGGCGTTTTGATGCAGCCAAATAAGCAGCTAAAATAAAGCTATGGTATTTTTTCATAGATCGGAGCGAAATTATTTATAAATATTTTGTGTTTAATTTTTCACAAATTTCAACACATTTAGTTGCAAAATGTCATATTTTCAAGTATGATTATATTACATATTCAAAAATATGGTTTTAAAACTAACTGAAAAGAGGCGTTTATGTTTTGAAAAACTCGATTAAAAAAGCCGTTTGGCTGCGTGTTGCTGTGATCTTTTTCGCACTGGTTATCAGCGGGGTCAGTACAATCGGCGGATTGACTGCAATCAATCGATATAATGCCTCTACCACTCAGGCCACCGATCTCTATATCATGGCGCTTGACGCGGAAAAAGCGCATTTCAGTTGGGTGGAAAATCTCAGTTCGGCGATCAATTTTGATACCGAGTTTACCGGCAGCATGGATTACACGTCCTGTTCACTCGGGAACTGGCTGTACAATACCGATACGGCGACAATTCCGGATGCCCGGATCATAACGCTGATAGAAGAAATAAAGCCGATTCATCAGAGTATCCATGATTCGGCGGAAACCATTCTAGAAATGAATAAAACCAACCCTCAGACTGCATCCAAAATGTTTTTAAACGAGACAAAGGTCAATGTCAGCGCCCTTGTTTCCAAATTGGATGAAGTTATCTCCATCTCAGAAAGCCTGCTCGCCTATAATGAGCAGCAGCTTGACCAAGCCATTCTCATCACACAGATTATTTCTGTCCTGACAATCCTTTTGATTGTGGTCGTATGCTATCTGCTGGTGCGCTATATCATCCGTAAAATTGTGTATCCCATTGTTGAAATTACAGAATCCAGCCGTAAACTTTCACAGGGAGATTTAAGCTTCCGGATCGACATCCACAGCAAGAATGAAATCGGCGTTTTGGCTCAGAGCCTGAATTCATCCGTGGCAACGCTCAAGCACTATATCACCGATATATCAGAACATCTGGGCGAAATTGCAAACGGCAACCTGACACGTGAAAATACTGTGGAATATATCGGCGAATTTACCGCCATTGAGCATTCCATCGAAGTTATTCTGAAACATTTGAATGAAACAATGTGTCAGATTCAGCGTTCCGCCGGCGAAGTTACAAACGAGTCGCAACAGGTGTCCATTGGCGCGCAGACTTTGGCGCAGGGGTCCACGGAACAGTCCTCAGAGCTTGACCATCTGGTTGCCAGGGTCAACGACATTTCCCGGCAGATCAACAGCAACGCACAAGAAGCTGTGGCAACCCGTGATATTACAATCGATGTGGGCAGCCAGATTGAAAGCTGTAATCAGCAGATGAGCGAAATGGCGCAGGCCATGTACGAGATCAGTGAAAGCTCACAGGAAATCGGCAACATTATCAAAACAATCGACGATATTGCATTCCAGACAAATATCCTTGCTCTCAACGCGGCCGTGGAGGCTGCGCGTGCCGGCGTAGCCGGCAAGGGCTTCGCCGTCGTCGCGGATGAGGTGCGCAACCTTGCCGCCAAGAGCGCCGAAGCAGCCAGCAACACCACCGCTTTGATCGAGCGGTCGCTCATGGCTGTTACCAATGGCGTCAATTTGACAGATTCGACACAGCAGTCGCTTGGCAGCATCGTGGAGGGCGCGCGGGCTGTCGCTGAGAAGATTAAGACAATTTCAGATTTGTCCGCCGACCAGGCTGAGGCAATTGCCGGTATCACAGACAGCATATCGCAGATTTCCGCTGTCGTGCAGACGAACTCGGCGACCTCCGAGGAGAGCGCCGCAGCCGCCGAACAGCTTGCAAGCCAGGCACAGGTACTCACACAGCTCGTTGGCCAATTTACGATCAAGCAGTCCGTTTGCGTCCAAAGATCTGCCCTCTCCATTTAAGGGCACGCTTTTTTGGCAACCACAAATATTCAGGTAAAATGCAGACAGGGGGCTGCGCTGATTGCACAGCCCCCTGTCTGCATTTTATTTCAGCCATTCCCTTCATATGGGCGGGCGCACGGCAGGGCCAGCTTTTGTACACAGCGCCTGACCCGCTGTTCGCGGCGCAGCCGACTAAAGTTTTTTGCCAAGCTTTTTTTCAAAAAAGCGGGAAAAAAGGCTGAAAAGGCCGAACAATCCGAAGGCCACGACATTGACAGCGACGACTGACGCGCCAGCAGGCGTGGACCACACAAACGACGCGAGCATTCCAAAAAAGAAGCACACAACGGAAACAACCGCCGAAACCAGCACCACACCGCGGAAGCTGCGGCAGACGCGCATGGATGTCAAAGCGGGAAAAATAATCAGGCTGGAGATGAGCATCGCCCCCATCACACGCATTCCAACCACAATTGTCAACGCTGTCAGCAGCGCGATCAGCATACTGTAAAAACGTGTATTCGTGCCGGTCGCACGCGCGAACGATTCATCGAATGTGATTGCAAAAATCTTGTTGTAAAACAGAACAAACAGGCAGATCACAATCACAGACAGCACAATGCTCAGGAGCACATCCCCCTCGCTCATAGCGAGGATGCTTCCGAACAAATAGCCATACACGTCGACATTCATTCCGGTTGTCAGAGATGTGACGATGACCCCGGCTGCCAGGGAGGCTGACGAAATCAATGCGATCGCCGAATCTCCGCGGATGGCGCTCGACTCGCTGATCCGCAGCAACAAAAACGCCGCTGCAACCACGACCGGGACCGATACCGCCAGAGGAGCGGCGCCAGCCGCCACAGCAACCGACAGAGCGCCAAAACCGACATGCGACAGGCCGTCTCCAATCATGGAATACCGCTTGAGCACCAAGCTTACGCCAAGCAGTGCGGCGCACAGCGAAACAAGGACTCCCACGATGACGGCACGCAGCATAAACGAATAGGAAAACAGGTCGCGCAGCAGATCAAGCATGACCGTCACCTCCGATAAATTTGCGGCAAAGCTCGCTTTTGGCATAGTCGTCGGCTGCACCATAAAACAGCACGCGCGTATCCATATGCAAAATTTTTCCGGCGTTATGCACCGAACAATTGATATCGTGGCTGACCATGACAATGGTCACGCCCTCCTCGTTAAGATGGCGGATCAACGCGTACAGCTCCGCTGTGACAACCGGATCAAGCCCTGTCACCGGCTCGTCGAGCAGAAGCAGTTTTTCCGTCGCACACAGCGCCCGCGCCAGCAGTACGCGCTGTTGCTGTCCGCCGGAAAGCGCGCGGTACGATTTTTTGACCAGCGCGCCGATCCCCAGCTTTTCGATATTTGCGCGCGCAATCCGCCGTTCGGCAGGGGTGTAGAAGGGACGCAGGCCGCGCCGGTTCAGACAGCCGGAGAGCACCACCTCCCAGACGGACGCGGGAAAATCGCGCTGTACAACCGTCTGCTGCGGCAGATAGCCGATCATATTTTGGCGCAGTCCATCCCCATAGACGATTTCACCGGAGCGCGGCGCTTTCAGGCCAAGCAGCCCTTTGAGCAGCGTACTCTTTCCCGATCCGTTTTCGCCGACAATGCACACATAATCACCCGGCGCAATATCAAAGCTGACGTCGTCGACGGCCACCCGGTTTTCATAACGCATGGTCACATGCCGGCAGGAAATCAGCGCCATCCATTCAGCCCCCTTTTCAAATTTACCGCATTCTGTTCCATCAGGGACAGGTATGTCGCACCCGCCGCAAGTTCGTCCTTTGACACATTGTGGCACGAGTGGAGCAACAGCGGCTGCGCGCCGGACTCGCGCGCAATGGCGCGCGCAACCTTGGGATCGGTTAGCTCCTCATAATAGATCACAGGGATGCGGTTTTTTTGGATGTTGTCGACGATCTGCGCCACAGCCCGCACGCTCGGCTCCGTTTCTCCCGAACAGGAATCGAAAGCCGCCGACCAGGCAAGTCCATAATGTTCAGCGAAATAGCGCATGGCAAACCGTCCGCCAAACACAATCTCGCGATGCTCCGACATCCCGACAATCTCCATGATCGTCTCGTCAAGCTCATCGAGCTGCGCCTTATAATCGGCTGCGTTTGTCATAAACAGTCCCGAGCCAGCCGGATCGGCTGCGGACAGCGCTGCAGCAATATTATCCACCATCACCTTCGCATTCTGTGGGTTGGTCCAGATATGCGGATCAAAGCCGCCGTGACCGTCATGATCATGACCCTCGTGGTCATGGGATTCCTCCTCAAGCGGCACATGCGCCGACACATCGACAACCTGCACATCGCCGTCAAGCCCTTCTATCAGCTTTTGCGCCCACGGCTCCATATACGCGCCCGTATAGAGAAACACATCGGCCTGATTGATGCGGATGATATCGGCGGGCGTCGGCTCATAAGCGTGGCTTTCAACGCCGGGCGGCAAAAGCAGCGTCACATCAGCGCGAGCCCCCGCGATCTGCCGCGCAAAATCATATTGCGGGAACAGCGTCGCCACGACCTCAATCCGTTCATTTTCAGGCGGCAGCGGCTGTGCTCCGCAGCCTGCCAGCAGAACGGCCGCACACAGCAAAGCGGCCGCCCGCTTTAAAAAACCGGTCACTGTCGTCCCTCCGTTTCCTTCCGTTTGGCGGCGCAGCCGGCGCAAAGCCCATACAATACGGTTTTTGTATGGTCAACCTGAAATCCGTGGTGCTCCAGCACATGTGCGGCAATCTCGTCCAGGCGCTCGCATGATACATGGAAAAGCTGTCCGCAGCCAATGCATTTTAAATGGAAATGCTCGCGGCAGGCGCCCTGCCCGTCTACATACTGGTAACACGCACGCGCGCCGTCCCCCAGAAAATAGCGGCGCGCGCGGCCCTGGCTTACGAGCCGGTCAAGGCAGCGGTACACCGTCGATTTGCCAACGGGCGACTGCTGTGCACGCAGGTAGTCAAAGACCTCGTCCACCGAAAGATGGCGTTCGCGGTTGTCTGAAAGAAATTGCAGAATCAGTGCACGCTGCCGTGTTTTATATTCAACCTCCATACGGTCCCTCCGAGGATATAATTTGAAATTGAAACTCAATTTCAAATTATATCCTCTTTTCTCTTTTTGTCAAGCTCTCCAGGGGCCGTTTAATAATATAGGAATTGCAGGATTGTCCGCAGGCAACAGGAGAAGGCAAGGCAAAAGCAGGCATCCCTTCGGATTCTGAGCTTTTTAACACGGCATCCGCTGCTGTTTACAGAAAAAATGGAAATTTCGATTTTAGAAACAGCCCCAGACGTTCCATGTGCAGCGCACAGGTTAGCGGATGCAAAGCTTTTTTGGCGCGTATTATTTTTCCTGTTTAATTGGCATTTTGCATAAATATTATTCGGAAAGTTCGTGCAATCAGGTTTAGATGTGAAGATATTCAATGAAACAGGAAAGAATATTTGATAGTAACGCGCTTTGCTCCAAATTATAATAAAGACAGTGAACACCATAAGGAAATCATTTTACAGATTGTTCACAAAACGCACACAAGACTTAGGAGGAATGAAATGATGAAGAAAGTTCTGTCTCTTGCATTTGCATCTTTGATGGTCATGTCGCTGGCAGCCTGCGGAAGCAGCGGCGGCACAACCTCGACACCGGCCGAATCCACCCCAGCGCCGGCTGAAAGCACCCCTGCGGCGTCCGCTCCGGCCGAATCTGCGCCTGCTGCTTCTACGCCTTCCGGCGAGGCTACCGGCGTTAAGATCAACGCTCCCGACGATGTGAGCATCGGTGTCTGCATCTACAAATTCGACGATACGTTTATGACCGGCGTGCGCAACAACATGCTGCTTGCGGCCGAGGAACTGGGCATTCCGGCTCCGGAAATCGTGGACTCGCAGAACAAGCAGGCCACACAGAACGACCAGGTCGACACCTATATCACCAAGGGCGTCACCGCGCTGGCCGTCAACCCGGTTGACCTGACCGCTGCTGGCCCGATCATTGACAAGGCCATGGCGGAGGATCTGCCGATCGTGTTCCTCAACCGCCAGCCGTCCGAGGAGGATATGAACAAGTACGACAAAGCCTGGTATGTCGGCGCCCGTGCTGAGGAATCCGGCACAATGTCCGGCGAGATCATCCTCGATTACTTCAAAGAGCATCCGGAAGCGGACAAGAACGGCGACGGCAAGATCCAGTATGTCATGCTCCAGGGCGAGCCTGGCCATCAGGATGCAACGCTGCGCAGCCAGTATTGCATTGAAGCCATCACCAACGATGGCACGTTCGGCGTCGAGGAGCTTGCGGCTGACACCGCCATGTGGGATAAGGTCAAGGCGACCGACCTGATGAAGACGTTCCTTGCTTCTCACGGCGCTGACAAGATCGAGGCTGTCTTTGCCAACAACGACGACATGGCGCTCGGCGCGATCGAGGCTTTGAAGGCTGAAGGCTACAACACCGGCGACGCTGAAAAGTTCATCCCTGTGGTCGGCGTCGACGCGACGGCCCCGGCGCTTGAGTCCATGAGCAAGGGCGAGCTGCTCGGCACAGTCCTCAACGACGGCGAGAACCAGGGCAAGGCGTCCATCAACATCGCCGCTGTCGCCGCTGACGGCCAGGAAGTCACTTCCGAGACGATCGGCTATGAAGTGACCGACGGCAAGTATGTCTGGATTCCGTACGTCAAGGTGACGGTTGACAACTATCAGGATTTCATGTGAGCAAAATTTTTTGAAGCGTAAATAGGCAGGCGGCGGGGAACGCGGAACAGCAGGCGCTTTCCGCAGTCTCCGCCGCCTTTTTCCCACCGGTTTTTGGGCGGCCGGTTTTGCGGCGCGCGGCGGCTTGCCGCGTGATTTTAAGATAGAAGGAGGAGGACTGTATGGGCGAATATATGCTGGAAATGAACAATATTGTCAAGACATTTCCAGGCGTCACCGCCTTGGACGGCGTCACCTTAAAGGTGCGGCCGGGTACCGTGCACGCCCTCATGGGCGAAAACGGCGCCGGCAAGTCCACATTGATGAAATGCCTGTTCGGTATTTATCATGAGGACAGCGGCGAAATCATTCTGGACGGAAAACGTGAAATCATCAACACCTCCAAGCAGGCGCTCGATTTGGGCGTCTCCATGATCCATCAGGAGCTGCACCCCATCCGATTCAGGCCAGTCATGGAAAACATCTGGCTTGGCCGTTTCCCAATGAAAGGCATCGCGGTCGACCGCAAAGCCATGATCCGCATGACGAAGGAACTGTTTGAAAAGGTCGACCTGGACATCAACCCTGAGACAGTTGCCGGCGAGCTTTCTGCATCAACGCTCCAGCTTGTGGAGATTGCGCGCGCCGTCAGCTATAATTCGAAGATAATTATCATGGATGAGCCTACCTCATCCCTTACAGATAATGAAACGGAACACCTGTTTAAGATCATCAACCAGCTTCGCAGCGAGGGCCGCTCGATCATCTACATCTCGCATAAGATGGAGGAAATCCTGCGTATCTCCGACGAAGTGACCATTATGCGCGATGGACAGTATGTCGGCACTTGGCCCGCCAGCGAGCTGACCACCGATCTGATTATCAACCGCATGGTCGGACGCGATATGACAAACCGTTTCCCGGTACGCGATTTCCCGATGCCGCCGCGCGAGACAGTCCTGCGTGTGAAGGATCTGTGTTCCCCACTGCCCAAATCATTCCAGAACGTCAGCTTCCATCTGCACCGCGGCGAGATTCTCGGCATCGGCGGGCTTGTCGGCGCACAGCGCACCGAGCTGGTCGAGGCATTGTTCGGACTGCGCGCAATCGCTTCGGGCATCGTGGAGAAGGAGGGCAAACCGGCCATCGTCAAAAATGTGCGCGACGCCAAGAAACTGAAAATCGCGCTGCTCACGGAGGAGCGCCGCGCGACCGGCGTATTCGGCTGTTTGTCCGTACTCGACAACACAGTGATCGCAAGCCAGAAAAACTACGCCAATCACGGCGTTCTCAACCAGAAAAAACGGTATCAGGCAGCATATGACGCTGATAAGCAGCTCAATGTAAAGACGCCTTCCCTTGAGGCGCTTATGCAGAACCTCTCCGGCGGCAATCAGCAGAAGGTCCTGATCGCCCGCTGGCTGCTCACCGAACCGGATATCCTGATCCTGGACGAACCGACTCGCGGCATCGACGTGGGCGCAAAATATGAAATTTACACGATTATGCTTGAGCTGGTCAAGGCTGGCAAAAGCATCATCATGATTTCCTCCGAAATGCCCGAGCTGCTCGGCATGTCGGACCGCGTCATGGTCATGTGCGAGGGCAAGGTTTCCGGGTTCCTTGAAAAGGATCAGTTCGACCAGGTTGAGGTCATGCGGCTTGCAACGCAGTTCATGAAATGAGTTCGGAAAGTGAGGTACCAGGTATGCAAAAAGGCAACACGATCTCCCGCGCTACCTATGCGGTCTATTTTTTCATTGCGGCCGCTGTTCTGGTCGTGCTCGGCATTGTGCTGACAATCGCTAACATCAAGGCAATTTACGATCTGCCAGTCATCGTTATCGGCATCGGCGTCATCGTCGCGTTTTATGCTTTGTCGCAGTATATGCGCCGCGACTCCCTCGGCGATGTGACGATCTCCTCCAAAACGGCAAAAACCTTTTTGACAAACAACGCGATTATCCTCGCGCTGCTTGTGCTCGTTGTGATTATTTGTATCAAGGAACGCAAATTCATGCAGGTGCGCGTTGTGCTCGATATCCTGACACAGTCGTCCACCAAGCTGATCATCGCGCTCGGCATCTGCTTTACGCTGCTGATCGCAGGTACGGATCTTTCAGCCGGACGCATGGTCGGCCTCGCGTCGGTCATCTCTTGCTCCATGCTCCAGACAGCCACCTATGCAAACCGCTTTTTCCCGGACCTGCCGCAGGTCCCGATTATTCTTCCGGTCGCGCTGTCCATCCTCGCCTGTATGATGTTCGGCGGGCTTAACGGTTTTCTTGTCGCGAAATACGATATGCATCCGTTCATCGCGACGCTGGCCACACAGGTCATCATCTATGGCGCATGCTCGCTCTATTTCGATATGCCGCCCAACAACTCGCAGCCCATCGGCGGCGTGCGCCCCGACTTCGCGCTGCTTGGCCAGTTTAAATTTGCGGAAAAGGCGTTCGGAACCAAATTTCCCGGCATCTCTATTCTTGTTCCGATCGCGCTGATCGTTCTGGTCGTAATCTGGTTCGTCCTCAACAAGACGGTGTTCGGCAAAAACGTCTACGCTATCGGCGGCAACCGCGAGGCTGCGGTCGTCTCTGGCGTCAATGTGTTCCGCACCACCATGGGTATCTTCATCCTGGCCGGCGGCCTGTACGGCTTTGCGGGCGTCCTGGAGGGCGCGAGGACCGCTGGCGCTACAAATAACTACGGCAACGGTTATGAACTTGACGCGATCGCCGCGTGCGTCGTCGGCGGCGTATCCCTCAACGGCGGTATCGGTAAGGTCGGCGGCATCCTCTCCGGCGTTCTGATCTTCACCGTCATCCAGTACGGGCTTCAGTTCATCAATGTCTCCCCAATGTGGCAGCAGGTTATCAAGGGCATCATCATTGCAGTCGCAGTTGCAATCGACTTGGCAAAGTACAGGAAGAAATAACCAAATAAATCGTACAAAAGGGCTGGTTTTTACGAAACCAGCCCTTTTCTTTTTTGTGGAAAAGTGCTATAATACCATCGATGTTATGATGTCAAATTGATTCAGTATACAAGGAGGGGTCTTTCTGTACAGCATTATGCTTGTCGACGACGAAGCGGAAATCCGCGACGGCATTCAGCGTAAAATCGACTGGACCGGCAGCGGCTTTACCTTTGTCGGCTCGGCCGAAAACGGCCAGGAAGCTCTGGAGCTTGCCGAATCGCTGCATCCCGACGTTGTCATGACCGATATCAAGATGCCGTTTATGGACGGTCTGACGCTCGGGCGTCATCTGACTGAACGCTTCCCTGGCGTCAAGCTGGTGTTCTTTTCGGGCTTTGACGATTTTGAATACGCGCAAAAGGCCATTCAGATCGGCGCGGCCGAATACATCCTTAAGCCTGTGAGCGCCTCTGAACTGACCGGCGTGCTGCAAAAACTGCGTGGGCAGCTTGATGCGGAGTTTGCTGAAAAGCGTGATATTGAGCGGCTTCGCTCGTACTACGAGCGAAGCCTGCCCGCGCTGCGCGGGCAGTTTGTGGCCGGCCTGCTCGACGGGCGCATTCCGCGCGGACAGATTGCCGAACAGGCCGCTCTTTACGGTGTGCAGCTTGTCGGGACGCAGTTCACAGCGGCGCTGGCCGGATTTGAATCGGACATTCCCGAGGACGCGCCAATCCGTCAGCGGGAGCTGCTCCAATTCTCCGTCAAGCAGTTGATGGAGGAGGCGCTCGGCCGTCGTTTCAGGGGGCTTACCGAACTGTATAATGGTTCTGTCGCTGTGATTGCCGGATTTGACGACCCGGGCGGCGTTCTGGAATTCATCAGCAGCCTGGACCAGGTGTGCAAGTTGGCGCGCCGTTTTTTGCAGTTAACGCTGACCGTCGGCGTGGGAACTGTGTGCGATACGCTTTTTGATCTTCATTACAGCATGGACGGCGCGCGCAGCGCGCTTGACTACCGTGTGCTTATCGGCACGGGACGCGCTATCTACATAGATGATATCGAGCCGGACGCCGCCGCGCAGATCCCCTTCGACGAACAGGACAAGCGGGAGCTGCTTTCGGCGATTAAGCTTGGAGCGCCTGACACAATCCGCCAGTCGATCAACCGGTTCATCGGGCGTTTTTATGAAACGCGTCTGCCAATTGGGCAGTATCAGCTTTATTTGATGGAGCTGACGGCTGAACTGGTCCGTCTGGCGCGCGCTTATCAGCTTGACACAGCCGATGTGTTTGGTCCCGATTTTGCCGCCAGCCTGCGGCTGGAGGCCTTCGACTCGCTTGACGAATTAAAGGCGCGTTTATCCGAATTGTGCCTGCGCATCAGCGAGCTAATCCGCCGCGAGCGTTCCAATTCGACGCGTGGTATCGCCGAAGGCGCCAAGCAGTTCATTGCGGAGCACTTCAGTGATCCCGATATTTCGGTCGAAATGCTCTGCGATCATCTTCATGTCTCTCCCGCCTATTTTTCCACGCTGTTTAAAAAAGAAACCGGCATGAGCTTTGTTGCGTGGCTGACAAATGTACGCATGGATGAAGCGGTCAAGCTGCTCTCCACCACCGAGGATAAAACATATGAGATTTCGCTGAAGGTCGGCTATACCGAACCAAATTATTTCAGCTATGTCTTTAAAAAGCAGTTCGGCATGTCGCCGACAAAATACCGCGGCAGCCGGGACGCCGTCCATGCGTAAGGCGGCCGGCGGCTGGCTGGCGCGCGCAACAAATTATTACCGCCGGCGCAGCATCCAGTTCTTGATCTCGCTTTCCTTCTCGATCGCTGCGATGGCCGGGATGCTCTTTCTCGGCTTTGCACTGTATCTGCGGTTCGCCGCTTCCACCGAGGCGATGGTCCGCGAGGAAAACAAGCGTGTGATCGACCAGGTCAATATCAACCTGGATGTCTATCTGCGCAATATGATGCGTGTATCGGACGCGATGTATTACCGTGTGATCAAAAGCGCCGACCTCGCTGATGAATCGATCCACCAGCAGATGGACCTGCTCTATGAGACGAACCGCGACTTGCTTGTCAGTATCGTTGTGGTCGAGGCGGATGGTTCGCTTGTCGGCGCGGCGCCTGTCTCCATGCTCAAGCCGACGGTCGACCCGCCTGAACAGGAATGGTTTATCCGGGCCATGGACCGGATTGAAAATCTGCATTTCTCCACGCCGCATGTGCAGAACCTGTTCATCGATCCGGGATACAATTATCGGTGGGTCGTTTCGCTTTCGCGTGCTGTCGAGCTGACACGCGATGGCGCTGTGACGCGCGGCGTTTTGCTTGTCGACATGAATTATTCCGGTATCGAGCAGCTTTTTAAGAATGTCAACCTGGGCGGATCTGGTTACGTCTATCTCGTAGACAGCGCCGGTGAAATCATTTACCATCCACGCCAGCAGCTTCTTTACTCCAATCTTCTCTCCGAAAATAACCGTGCCGCTGTCAGCTATGACGATGGCAGCCATGTGGAAACCTTCGACGGCCAGGAACGGATCGTCACCATCAAAACGGTCGGCTACACCGGCTGGAAGATTGTCGGCGTCACGCCGATGCAGGACGCTGTATCCGACTCCTACGCCATCCGTACCTTCGCTGTGTTTATCATTCTGTTCACCATCTTTTTGATGATCTTTGTCAATCTGTTTATATCCTCACGCATCGCCAACCCGATCAAGCGCCTGGAACGCTCCGTCAAAGGATTGGAGGGCGGCAATTGGGATACGGAAATCGCGGTCGGCGGTTCCTACGAGGTGGCGCATCTTGGCAAGACAATCCGCACAATGGTGGCGCAGATGCGCAGCCTGATGGACGATATCGTGGCCGAGCAGGAATCGAAGCGCAAAAGCGAATTCGACGCGCTGCAAAGCCAAATCAATCCGCATTTTCTCTACAATACGCTCGATTCCATTGTCTGGATGATCGAGAATGAGCGATATCCCGAAGCCGTCACGATGGTTACGGCGCTTGCGCGCCTGTTTCGGATCAGCTTGTCCAAGGGCAAAACGATTATATCAGTTTCAGATGAGCTTGAGCACGCGCGCAATTACCTGACCATCCAGACCATGCGTTATAAAAACAAATTCACCGTATCTGTCGATGCCCAACCGGAAACGCTTGGGCTTTCAACCATCAAGCTGATCATCCAGCCGCTTTTGGAAAATGCAATCTATCACGGCATGGAATTTGCCGACGGAGACGGTGAGATCTGCGTGCGCGCTTATCTGGCGGACGATGACCTGATCATCGACGTCGAAGACAATGGCTGCGGTATTCCCGCGGATGTTTGCGCCACACTGCTGACCGACGAGACACGGGTGCGCTCCAAAGGGTCCGGTATCGGGCTTCGCAATGTGCACCAGCGCATCCGTCTGTATTACGGCGAGCCGTATGGCCTGACGATCATCAGCGAGCCGGATGTCGGCACAACAATCCGTGTGCGCCTGCCGCAGTTAGTTTATGGCGGCGCACAGCCGTTAAAGGAGGGGGCTGTATGACAAAGCGCAGGGCGCTCGCCTTCCTGTTGCTGTTCTGCATGTTTGCGCTCGGCTTTTTGCTGTTGGCTTTCGACGCCTTCGGCAAGGAACCCCCGCCTGAAATTTACCGGATTTCCGTCATTGTGCGCGGGCGCGCTGGGGACCGTTGGGAATCCATCCGGCAGGGCGCCGATCAGGCCGCCAGCGAAATGAATGTTGATTTGAGCTTCATCACGTTGTCTGGGGAAAACGACAGCGCCGAACAGATTTCACTTTTGCAGCGCGAAATTGACGCCGGCGCGGACGCGATCGTTCTGTCCGCTTCGGACAGCGCGGCGCTGGCCGCGCCGGTAGAACAAGCCGCGGAAAAAGCGCCCGTCATCTGTATTGAAACGGGTGTTTACAGCGGTTCTGTCTCCTCGTATATTTCGGCCGACAACTATGGGATGGGATTACAGCTCGGTGAGGAAATCATCGCCAGTGGAAACGCGCGCAAACGTTTAGTTGTGGTGGACAGCAGCCTGCAATGCGCCAGCGTGGCGCAGCGCCGGGCCGGACTGATGCATGTTCTCGGGCGTATCGGCGGCGAAATTGAGGTTTGGACTCTGCCGGACGGCGATCCCGCTGAAGCGTCGCGTATGCTTGCCTCACGCATCGGCAAAAAGACAGCCGATGTGATTGTCACACTTGATACAAGCGCGCTTGAACTGACTGCCCAGGCGGTCAGCGATATGCAGGCGCACTATCTCGACCTGTTTGGAATTGGCTCGACCGGGAAAATCGCCTCGTTTATTGAAAACGATATTGTCACAGCCACAGTCGTGCAAAACGATTTTGCTGTCGGCTATCTCGGCGTCAAGGCTGCGGTTGACAGCATACAGGGCCATATTCCGGAAGCGGACACCGTTGTCGGGCACCAGGTTGTCAACTGGTCCAATATGTATGATCCCGAGGTACAGCGGCTCTTGTTCCCATTCATCCGCTGACGGATCGCAGATGCAAGGAGGTACGTTTATGAAAGCTCGTCTCAGGGCCGCCGCACTGCTTGCCGGCGCGTTCTGCTGCCTGCTGCTTCCCAGCGGCTGCGCGGACAAGCCATCCGAGTCCATGACGCCCGATCCCATCCGCATCGGCGTAACGCTCTACCGGCAAAGCGACACGTTTATTTCGTTGCTTGCTTCCGATCTGCTCGACTGTGCCAAAGCACGGGAGACACAGGACAACGTAAAAATCACACTCAATATTTTGGATGGCACCGGAAACCAGGGGACTCAAAACGAGCAGGTGGACCGTTTTTTGGCGCAGGGGTATGACGCGATCTGTGTCAATGAGGTCGACCGAACCGCAGCTTCCGTCATCATCGACAAAGCGCGCGCCGCCGATATTCCCGTCATCTTTTTCAACCGCGAGCCGGTCGGCGAGGATATGCAGCGGTGGCAGAACGTTTATTATGTCGGTTCCGATCCGCGCGAGGCGGGAGATATGCAGGGACGCATCGTCGTGGACCTTTACGATGAGAATCCCGCGTCTGTTGACCGCAACGGCGATGGACGGATCCAATATGTCATACTGGAGGGCGAACCGGGCCATCAGGACGCAACCCTGCGCACCGAAAGCTGCATTGCCGCATTGACCTCGGCTGGCATTGATGTCGAAAAGCTTGCCAGCGAGCCTGCCAACTGGCAGCGTGCGCAGGCCTCCGCTAAAATGGCGCAGTGGCTTGCTGATGAGGAGCTGCGCGACCGCATCGAGGTCATATTCTGCAACAACGACGACATGGCGCTCGGTGCGATCGACGCTTATCACGCCGCTGAAATCTCTGAGCTTCCTGTTATTGTCGGCATCGACGCCACTCCGCCTGCGCTTCTGGCAATTCAGGACGGCTCCCTGGCCGGCACGGTGCGAAACGACGCCCAAGGGCAGGCGCAGGCAATTTTCGATCTGGCCTATGCGCTTTCCACCGGCGCAAACCCCCAGGAGGCTGTACCCATGTTGGAAGGGCAGTATGTTTGGGCGCCGCATTCAATTGTGACCATCGGCAATGTGATGCAGGAATACGACTGAACGTCTGTTTCTTGTAAAAATACCCCTTTACAAGCTTCCGAAAACATGCTATAATATCTGCATTGATCTCGGGAGCATAGCTCAGCTGGTTAGAGTGCCTGCATCACACGCAGGAAGTCCAGGGTTCGAGTCCCCGTGTTCCCACCAAAAAGAGGCATGTTTTAAACATGCCTCTTTTTAATATATCTGTTCCGGATTTTTCTCCGGACTTTCTCGGAGGATGCCATGAAACCATTTGAACAGGAACAGCTCCAGGAGCTTCTCACGTACTATAAATCCATCCGCGAAACAGGCGGACAGGAGCTGCTCATCGCACTGCTGCGTGAAATCCAATCTCTCTGCGGCTGCGTACCGCCGGCCGCGCAGGCAGCCGCGGCCGCCGCCATGAAAACCGCGCCCGCCGCCGTAGCGGCGCTTGTAAAGCGCCTGCCCGGGCTGAACGCCGCGCCCTATGCGCACCGTATCGTTGTCTGTACAGGTCCGCGTTGTGCGGCCAAGGGCGGCGCGGCCGTGCTCAAGGCGTTTGAAACGGCGCTCGGCATCAAAGCAGGCCAGGTCACTGACGATGGCCGGTTCCTGCTGGATACGCAAAATTGCCTTAAGCAATGCGGCAGCGCCCCCAATACACGCATTGACAACGACCTGTTTAAACAGGTCGCCCCCGACCTTGTGCCGGAGATCCTTGCACAGTATCCATAATATCGGCAACTGTGAGCCAGCCAATTGCCCCGTATAAATTTGCCTGTCCGGCGGTCCGGGGCTTTCCCTTTTGGGATTGCTGTGGGAAAATCACAGCAGGCGGTAGTGCGGCGCCTGTTCGTCGAACCAGCGCCAGCGCAGCCAGTCGTCCAGCAGAATGGCGGGCAGAGACAGCAAAAACCACAGGTTCATATACAAAAGGCATACCTGCCCCAACAGGTTGTACGGCAGATCGGAATAATCCCAGATTTCAAGCCCCATCCAGACGTTCAGCACCAAGCCGGCGGCAAATTCCATCGCTGTGACGACCAGCGCCGACAGCACCATTTGAGAAAGCAGGGAGACACAGCTTGGGCAGTCCTCATTGATCCGCCCGATCATCAGAAAGCAGCAGCCTCCAAGCGCCGCCATTGAAAGGTGCGTATGCCCCCGCCATATAAGCTCTGTCAGGCAATATAGGACGCCGCCTGTCAGAAATAACAAAATATGCTTCACAGGCTTATGCAGATCATACATACTTTCACCCCTTCGCCGCTCTATATCAGCATATGCACGGGCAGGTTGTACAAAGAAGCATCTTGAATCTTGTAAAAAGGGCTGTGCCGCAATCGCGGCACAGCCCTTTTAGCTGATTGGGAACGCTTTCTTTTGCAGGAAAGGATCATTTTAAGACGGCGCTGCTCAGGATATAAAATTCCTCCTGGCTTGGCTGTTCCTTCTTTTCCATATATTCCAGAGCGGCATCGAACTGCTCTGCCTGCGCCTCGTCAATATGCATGGCGGGACTGTCATGATAGACCCATTTTCTGCCGTCAAGCGCGCCCGGCTTCAGCACTTTTACCATCATCGCGGCCGGGAACGTCCCGTCCTCCATACAAATGTTGTACTTTTTGCAGCTTTTAAAGCCGCGTCCTACATAATTGCCCGGATTGCCGAAGATGACGATCGTATCATAGCCAAGCGCGGCCGCCCTCTCAAAGGAATATTCCATCATTCTCTTGCCGTATCCTTTGCGCTGGTACTCCGGTAAAATGCTGACCGGCCCAAAGGTCAGGATCTCCTTCTCCTCCCCGCACTCGTCAATCAGCTTTGCTTTTGTATACATAATGTTACCAATCACCTGTCCGCCGATTTCAACCACAAAATCAAGCTCCGGCAGAAAATCAGCATGGCCACGCATGACATGCGCCAGATAATGCTCCACGCAGCCGGGAATATATAAATTCCAAAACGCTTTCCTTGTGATTTCTTCAACCTTTTGATAATCCGTTTCTCTTTCATTTCGAATCAAAACCGCATCATTCATTCATAGTCCTCCTTTGCGCTAACTGACAGGGACAGACAACGCCCGCCCCTGTCAGTTAACGGTATCATTCGATCAAAAGGAATCAGCGGACCAGCTTATCAAGCAGTGCCGCAATCTCCCCAATTTTCTCATCCGCGCTGCCGCTGTCAACGGCTTCGCGCACACAACCCTCCAGATGCGCGCGCAGCACCTCGCGGTTGGCACGCCCAAGGATGGATTCCGCCGCCATGATCTGGTTGGATACGTCGATACAATAGCGATCCTCCTCCACCATGCGCAGAATTCCGTCGATCTGGCCGCGCGCCGTTTTTAACAGGCGCGCGACCTGTTCACGGTCGGCCCGCATCAGTTCAGTGAAACGACGTCGTAGCCCGCGTCGGTCACTGCGGCGCGGAGCTGTTCGTCGCTCACGCGGCCCTCTGTCTCAATCGCGGCTGTTTTAGCCTCCAGGTCGACCTTGGCCGAAACGCCGTCGAGCGCGTTGAGCGCCTTTTCCACACGCGCGGAGCAATGCCCGCAGCTCATACCTTCGATTACCATTGTCTTTTTCATCGCCGATACCTCCACTTTTTTGTTGATTTTTTCTTGAATATTACTATTTGTATTTAAAACCGCTGTATGACGCGGTTTAAACAACTTCAGCCGCAGCGCGTTCGAAACGACGCACACGGAGCTTAAACTCATCGCGGCTGCGCCGAACATTGGATTAAGCTTCCAGCCGAGAAGCGAATAGAACACACCGGCTGCCAACGGAATACCGATGGTGTTGTAGAAAAACGCCCAGAACAAATTTTGACGGATATTGCGGATAACAGCGCGCGACAATTCCACAGCGGTAACAGCGTCGAGCAGGTCGCTTTTCATCAGCACAACGTCGGCCGATTCAATTGCGACATCCGTGCCCGCGCCAATTGCAATGCCGACGTCGGCGCGGGTCAGGGCCGGCGCGTCGTTGATGCCGTCGCCGACCATCGCAACCTTTTTGCCCTGCTCCTGGAGCGACGCGACCTCGCGCTCCTTGTCCTGCGGCAGCACCTCCGCCACGACGCGCCCGATCCCAAGCGTCCGGCGGATCGCCTCGGCAGTGCGGCGGTTATCGCCGGTCAGCATCACCACGTCGACGCCCATCGATTTAAACGCGTCGATCGCCGCACGGCTCGTCGGCTTGACAGTGTCCGCCACGGCCACAACGCCGATCACATGCGCCTCATCCGCAAAATAGAGCGGCGTTTTCCCCTGCTCCGACAGGGATTCGCCCTGTTCCCGAAAACCGCCCATATCGACGCCGTTTTCATCCATCATGCGCGGATTGCCTGCAAAATACATTTTCCCATCGACGCGCGCGGCGACGCCCTGTCCGGCAACCGCTTTAAAATCGGTCACATTGTCCGTATGCAGGCCGCGTGCCTCGGCCTCGGCGACAACCGCGCCGGAAAGCGGATGCTCCGACGGCTTTTCGATCGAAGCGGCAAGCGTCAAAAGGGACTTCTCTGAAAAATTGGGGGCCGTCAGCACATCTGTGACGCGCGGCCGCCCCTCCGTGACCGTGCCTGTTTTATCGAGCACAACGGTATCGACCGTGTGCAGCGTCTCAAGCGATTCCGCCGACTTGATCAGGATGCCGTTTTCCGCGCCCTTGCCGGTACCGACCATGATGGCGACCGGCGTTGCCAGGCCAAGCGCGCACGGGCAGGAGATGACCAGCACCGCGATGCCGATCGACAACGCGAATTCCACCGAATATCCGAGCGCCAACCAGACGATGGCCGCCAGCACCGCGATGCCGATGACAACCGGTACAAAAATGCCGCTCACGCGGTCGGCAAGCTTGGCAATGGGCGCTTTTGAATTCGCGGCGTCCTCCACCAGCCGGATAATCTGCGCGAGCGTCGTGTCCGCGCCGACCTTGGTGGCGCGGAATTTAAACCAGCCAGTTTTATTGATGGTCGCGGCCACAACGCGGTCGCCCGGGTGCTTTTCCACCGGGATGCTCTCGCCCGTGATGGCCGATTCGTCGATCGCGGTACTGCCCTCGACCAGCTCGCCGTCGACCGGGACGCTTTGGCCGGGACGCACAACGATGAGATCACCGACAGTGACCTGCTCGACAGGCACCTCTGTTTCCACGCCGCCGCGTTCGACAACGGCTGTCTTTGGCGCCAGGTCCATCAGCTTTGTGATCGCCTCGGAGGTCTTGCCCTTGGAGCGCGTCTCCAAAAACTTGCCGAGTGTGATCAGCGTCAGGATCATGCCGGCGGATTCAAAGTAGAGGTCCATCGAATACCGGGAAACGATATCCGCATCGCCGTGTCCCAAGCCCCATCCGATCATATAGATCGCCACAACGCCATAGACGAGCGCGGCCGTCGAGCCGATCGCGATCAGCGAATCCATATTTGGCGCGCCGCGCAGCAGCGTCTTGTAACCGACCTGATAGTATTTGCGGTTGACATAGATGATCGGCAGCGTCAACAGAAACTGTGTAAACGCAAACGAAAGCGCGTTTGCATTGCCATGAAGAATATGCGGCAGCGGCAGCCCCATCATGTGCCCCATGGAAATGTAAAACAATGGTATCAAAAATATAAACGATACAATTAAACCGCGTTTCATATTTTTGATTTCATCTTTCATCGGATCAGCGGCCGCGCGCGGC